>ENA-UOXV01002760-UOXV01002760.1-marine-metagenome-genome-assembly--contig:-NODE-2760-length-22527-cov-6.373265_pt1 | contig 22527 bp, 30 predicted proteins | sample MGYA00238165_ERZ766961 | MGnify/ENA primary metagenome ERZ766961 (study PRJEB28924, sample SAMN03173240) | marine metagenome | biome: Marine; feature: Water; material: Subsurface seawater | place: North...
AGAGAGAGACAGAGACAGAGAGAGACAGAGACAGAGACAGAGACAGAGAGAGACATTGGCGCCATGGAGCGAAACCGCTCTTGTCCCGCCGTGTCCCAAATTTGCATTGTAAGACGAGTGCCATCCACGTTCATCTTCTTCACCTGATGAGAATTGCGCGTTGGGGGCTGGCGAGGAGAGGGGTGGATATGCATGCTGGTGTCGTTTTCCATAACTTTCCAGACCTGCTGCACACAGAGCACACTACTTGCCATGCCAAGAGGCAGAGCTGGGAATCCACAATACCATGAAAGACGCCCCGATGGTTGACGCCCCATGCGGCACGAATTTCCCCTCCACAAACCGCTGCACCAGACACGTTTTCCCCACACCAGTGTCGCCCTGCCAGCCCGCGTTCCTTGTGATTCAGGATCTGGCCTGCATGCAAGTGGCACACCTGCGCTCGCACCATGCCTACCCTCGACCTCCCAGTGTGATGCACGGAGTGGTATCACTCGTTCATGACGGCGGTTGAACCGCTCGTCGCACACATTTGCAAATTTGTAAGAGACAGAGCTTCCTACCTAGCTCTTTTGCGTGTCAGTACACCCAAGCAAGCAGTTGAACATCGGCACGTACCAGTACAACAACCTTGGCCTCGGTGCCCACCATGGCGCGGCGAGCTTCCCCGACCACAAGAATTCCCCTTGAAACTTTACAAGAAACGCAAGATTCATCAACACACCAGCAAAAGTCGTCCCTTTTGCTGGTGTGTTTTAATCGCGATGGCCGAGGCGACGGCTGAAGCGGCCGCAGGGGCAGTTTCGAGCCCCGAAAAAGACACAGTACGCTCACACAAGCGAGCTCTCCCGCGCTCATCCTTTCTCGGCATTGATTCATGGAAATTCTGGGCGGCACTTGCGTGGGTGTGCTTGTTCGTACAAGCCTCGGGCACGGCGTATATCGGCTATGCCCACCTGAAGAAACCTGATGGAAGTGCTTCCCATCCCACCGCAAAAGCTTCCACAGCTTCTAATCGTGAATTCGGATTGGTCATGCCATCCGCTGCTTTCTCTGGAGGATTTTTCTTCCTGGGACTGCAGTTGTAGCATGGAATAGAAAGCTTGGTTCCCCTCAGTCCACTCAGGCGCCAGTGTCTTCCACCTAGATCGGCCGAATACCCATCTCTGCTTGCGTGTCTTCAGAAGACAGTGCCAAGCATGCAGAAAAATTCCGCAGTCTACTGAAAGAGGGATAGCTCTCGAACGGACTCGAGCACTGGAACAGAGAGGCGAGAGGGTTTTATTCCATTCAGTCCAGGGTCTGTTGCTGACTTGCTGGTGGTCGAAGATCTGCCACGAATGGGATTTTCATTTGTACGAGATGCTAAGCGACGAAAGGGATGCGAGGAATGGGCTGTGCTCCTGCGCCACTTCACAGGTCATCCACTCTGCCTGAAACACTTGAACGAACTGACATCTGTTATCGAGTGCTAGCGTCCCGGCTGAGTGACCTCCGGCACACTTGGTTTGCGGAGCTACTCGTAATGAGCCGAAGTGAATTGCGGATTCCTCACAGCGGTGCTTGGCTGCTCGGAGCTGGCGCGCGCCGCCGCGTGTGGCTTTGCGCTATTCCTTGGTGGGGAAGCAATGGTCTGCGGCTTTGCCGGAGAGCTGGTCTTCAACGGACTTCTATATTTCGCATATCAGGAGTTTCCAGCGTACGGGGGAAGCAAGGTAAGAGGGAGCGCCAGGAGCCCACCTCTCGATCTGCTCTATGTCTCCACTGCGATCTGCACGGTGCGCCGTGCAACCCCGATTGTGAAATGACTTTCATCAAGCCCCCTTTCCATACGCACAAGCTTGCATGCCACCCGCGTAAATTTATGCGCACTGTCACAAGCATTAGCTTTCGGTCTTGCACTGATCAGTGAGAGCGCCACTGGCAGGCGGGGCTGACTGCGGCGCTGATGGGTCGCTCACGCCGAGCGCTTCACCTTCTTCGAAGAAGACACTGATTCTCTCAGATCTCGTTGTTATACGGCTTCTTTGCTGCGGTCTCCCGGCCCCCGCCCGCCGCCAGTTTTTCGCTCTGCGATTTGTGACTGTTTGTCATTAAACGTATCTGTCTCTCTGTTCTCGATTTGCTGTGGCGGGAAGAGTTTTATCAAGGGTGATCAAATGCCGCTGGAGAGTCAGATGTGGACCACATCATGAGGCCAAGTAGTCACTGCTTAGCACTATGGAAGTGCACTTACAGTCTGCAAGTTGCAGTGCCAAGGCTACCTTTGACTTTACTACAATTTTGGGGCATTACAGTCGTACCGCCCACTAAGAATAAGACCAATTGTTGACAGCAAGCTCGGCATCAGCATCCATTGCTGACGACCTGCACTTCCCCAAGAATACTGAAATATTTGTGATTGAAGACAACGTCAACCTTTGTTGCCTTCCTGCAAGTTTCACGAAGAATGATACGATTGTACAGCAGCTTCTCACAACATCTGCGACGTGGCACACATAGATTGTCAACATAAATCAGAGCATTGTGGTGGAAAAGACGTCACAGGTGAAGGAATGGACACACGTCAGCTCACTGGCTCAGATTCAGAGCGGCTCAACGGCAAGGCCATTACATCCAAGTCTTTGGTCTCGGGCAAGAAGTGCGCGAATCCTATTGCCACAATGGCACACAAGGCAAAGACTGGCTGCGGCATGGGAGACTCCGGCTTGCCATCCTCCCCGATTTCGCCCGTTTCCATCTCAGACATGAGAACAACAACGTAAGGGGCCAAAATGGAGCCGACGCGAGCGGCCTGGGACCCAATTGCAGTCGTGAGTGAACGCGCGCGTGTCGGGAAAATTTCTGGAGCCCACATCCAAACGAGTGCAAAGGAGGCAGATGCAAAAATCTTGCCACAGAGAGCGAAGAGGAGCCGTCCTTGCTTTCTGGGATATGCCCACGACACAAGGCAGAAAAACGCAGCCATCACGTTGAAGATCATGAAAGTGTGCTTGCGACCGATTTTGTCGGCGAGATACGGCCCAATGAGGTAGGCAGGGAGCTCAACAAGGCCCATGAGGAACATGTTGAGGTGCACCTCCTTGGAAATACTTCCCGCCGAAAGAGTAATGCCATAGTAAACAAAGCCTCCTGTCATCCATATTCCACACACGATCATGAGCTGCGAGGTCATGCTGGAGTCCTTGAGCATCGCCGAATACGTCAACTCCTCGTGTGCTTCAATCTTTTTTAGCGGTTCCATCCCCTCCTCATCTAGCTGGGGATTGATGCCGCGCTCTCTCTGCCCAGCAGCCTCCTGCGCTCGGAACGCATTTGATCTCAAAACGTCAGACTGTGTGCACGTCTCCTCACGTAAAGGATGGCGGCCGCACTCGAATGCGCGGGTCTCACCGAGATATGGAGAAGTGATCGGTGCTGGCCAAGGTTCTCAGCCGGGTCGCTCTTTGAGAGACGCTCAGATCCCTTCAGGCGCCCAGAGCGCAGCTGCTGCGAGAGCCAGCGCGGCGACTCTGGAATCACGAAGTAGGACGCGAGAAAAAAAAGAAGCGGCACGGATGCGGTGAGATACATCTGAACAGGCGCGGATGATCGTTCAGAGGAGCAGACCAACCACGGGTGCTGGGTAGGCTCTTGTCGGAAGTACCTGGCGCCAGTTGGGGAAGACTACTGCGATAGCAGCCGAGAGGCAGAGACCAGACGCAAAAAATATCTGCATGATCGAGCCTGATTTTGCACGTTGTTCGATTGTGCAAAGTTCGATGCAGTGTACGTATGCAACCAGGTCGGCTCCTCCGATACACAATCCCGCGATCAAGCGCAAGGTAAAAAGCGAATACGGCCCGATGGCAAGAGAGCAAGCTGCTTGAAAAATAAAGCCCAGTGCAGTCGCACCAAAGACTGCGGGGTGACGCCCCCACTTGTCTGCAATCCAGCCGAAAAGTGGGTCTCCAAACAACCAGCCCAGGTAGAAGGATGAGTACACCGCCGCACGCATTGACGGCTCCAGATCAAATTCCTCGGTTGCTGTCACATAGTCCTGCGCATTGTACAGCGTGCAGGATCGCGTGTTCACAAATACAGAAATGATTGCGCGAAACGGGATTTCCAGGCCCAAGGAAAGCGAGTGCCAAAAGTCCGACGCCTCACCTTTCTGGTCTTGGCGAAAACGAAAACATCCATGTAGGCCGCAGTTGACACTGACAGCCACATCCAAGCGAACGCGAAGACCTGCACACTCAACCCAAGTGAGAGAGACACAGTGCAAAATCATGAGCCTGGGGACACACGTCAGACAGCACGCAACTGCGTGCCCGATTTGTGAAGATGTGGGTGTAGGGAGCGAGGGAGGTCACACACCGCAATGGCATGTTCAGCCGCTGGCAATCCACCACCCATTTCTTCTTTTTCACCCAACTTCGACAAGATTTGTACCTGCCGACATATGAAGGCATTCTGTGAGGAAATGAAGTTCTATGTTGCTTCCATCTTCACAAAACTACTGATACTCGCAGTATCCCTGCACCTTGTCTTCAGTGTGAGGTATGCACGCTGAAGCCGAAACCTCCCAATTGAATGCGATGCGCAAGCCATTGAAACAGGACGATCGAATCTACACGGCATGCTCGCGAGAACCGGCTAAGAACAATGCTTTAACAAGCGGCAGGATGCTACGCATAAAAGACGAAACAGCGGAAGTTGCTGTGCAGGGAATTTTGCGAACACCTGGTCTTGTGAAGAAGAAAGAAGCTGCTTCCGTGGCCGAGTGGCCCTGCTTGGAGAGGGAATTCTGCAACGAATCAGAACCCCCCCCCCTTCCTATCCGAACTTTCTCAAGAGCGCAGACAGTGAAGTGCGCCCCGGTCCCCACCGGTGCGTCGATTTCGGTGCGTCACCAGGCCGCGAAAAGCACAAAAGGGAAATAAATTTTCGCCCTTTTCCCGACTTTCTAGTACACTTCCAGAGTGCTTCTCCATCGCGCACAGAGAGCGGGCGCATCTGGTTCCGAAGCCCGTGCAGGGCTCATCAGCCGGCGTCCGGAATGCATTCGACCTTGCGGGCTGAGCTTGTTTCACTCTTACTACTAGTTTCTCTTGCACCAGTGCCATCGCACGCTGATCATCCCACTCTGAGGGGGCTCCGAGGCATCCTCGACGAGCGTGCGGCTCAGCAACGAAAAGCACCCCCACCCCCCCTGCGGGGGGGTGGGAGTGCTCCAGCTACCAACAGTGCCCGTGGAACTGGAGCAAGGTATTTTGACTCAACGGCGGGTCAATTCAGCCATGATATCGGTACGGGCGACTATGGGGATGAGAAGTGGACTCGGGCGAACGTGAACCTTGACAACCTCGGTTCGCCCGACCCTTCACTGATTGTTACAGCGCGCAGAACTGTTCGCGCAGAACTCATAATCACATCTTTTTGGTGCAGGGCCCGTGACGCGTGTGCCTGAGGACCTTTCGCGGGTGGACATTGCACTCGAATACATGTCGCGGGTGCGCCGCGCCAGTTCCTCGCGGCTCGACTCGATTCTTGCGGTTGGCCCTGGAAGCTTCCTGCTCCCTCGTCGATTCAAAGAAGTTTCTGTCCCGGAGAATGGTTGGCCTTTTGCACAGAGCCATCCGCCGATCTGGTGAATGCCCAGCCCTCGAGGCATAGTGGCTGGTGAGCTGCCTTTCAGTGATCCTTCCTCCTCCAGGATGAACGGAAAGCGTACGCGTGCGTTAGTACCAGATGACGGGGCAGAACCGAAGAAATCCCCACAATACCCGCATGAGTGGCTGCCGGAGCACGGCGATCGCTTCGTGAACATTACTCTGGGCCTGCAGGTCATCGGGGCTGAGGTTGTCCCCGCAGCTGCAGCCACGCTCTGCTCCTCTGCGCAGGCCACGCCCACGATGCGATTTCAGCCTGATCGCGTGCACACTAGGGCATGCGGACGCGTGTCGGAGGTACATGGCGGCTACACGCTGTGGCGCAGGGCGGCTGGCTGCGGGAGATGGTGCTGTTGAATCAGGAGGAGAGCGTTGTGGTCGTGGAGGCAGGAGACTGGAAGATTGAGGGATGTCTTCTCGCAGCTGCCTCCCGTGGGGTTATGGGAAGTGATGTCATCATTGTGCGCAACCGATGCACGGTAAGCAAGCGACCGGAGCTGCGAACCCTGCAGCGGTGCAGGTCGCCTTGCCTGGTCTGGGGCGGATGGCTTGAAGATACTGCTCTTTGATCGTGCCGATCGGCCCTCACCTCCTCAGTCTCCTGAATCCCGATTCCTAAACGACTTAGGTCATCCTACATCTTACGACAATCCAGCCGCTCTGGCCGGGGGATCCCGGCCCAGACTGGGCGGCATGGCCGCCAGGGCAGCCTGCCAACGGGGGTGGCTTCCGCGGCCTCACGCAGCTACCCGCCGAGGAGAACGCCATGCCCCAGCGCGGGTCTTGACCCACTTTCATGCGCCAGAGTGCGCCCACACTCCGGGCACGTAGAGTGTCTGCTCTTCCGGCACTGCGTTTGATACTTGCCTGCCAGACTCTTTGATCACTGCCTTGCCGCCACGTCGTGTCCCTGCTCCTCATCCGACCGCAACCGTTTCACCTCGCTAGGTATGTCATGCTGGGGTTGTACGCGTGCGGGGTGTCGAAGGTGTCGCTGGACAGCTGCACGTTGCAGGGCTGCGTTGTGGCCGTGCGTGCCGCGGGGGAGGTCGACCTGCAGCTCGATCGCTGCCTCCTGCGGTGGAACCAGGTCGGGGTTTTGGGCGCAGAAGCGGCGCGTCCAGTGGTGCGCGATAGTGAGTTGCTTGACAACGTCTACGGCGCACTGCGTCTTGATGTGCCCCACTCCTCCCTCCTCTGGCCGTTCGCTTGACCACCGCCCCGCGCACTTTGTAGTAAGCCCGGCGCTCCTCGACGCCGCGTGCCGCTTGCACGGTCTGATTGAGTGTGCTTTTTGGTGCAGGGTGTGCACGACGTTGAGTCTACACATTTTGCGCTGTATGGCTGCATGGTGCGTGGGCCCCTCTGGGCAAGCGAGCTGCGGCCGGGTACAGACCGCTGGCAGGACTGGGACAACGAGGTGCTAGAGAGTCCTCAAGAATTCACGCAGGGCCCGGGTCGGCATGTCGCTGTGCCCGAGTTTGACGCTCCGCAGTATGGCGCTGGAGGGTGGGAAATCGACTGGAAAACCGCCCCGGGGTTCGAGTGGGTTCCCCCGCTCGGGGAGGATGCGCCCGCAGATCCGCCCATCGACCAGCCGTTGAGTGCTGCACGTCGGGAAGCGATCTTCCACAGCCTCTCGGTCGCGAGCCGCCATGCGCCTGAAGTGCCCCGTGACGATCCAGAAGACATACAGCCCCCTGGCTACCACGACGGTGACCGTGAATTCAATGAGGAGTGACATTGCGCTATTTAATGCGTTTCGTCGATGTTGCATGGTGCGCCTCTCGCTTCCTTCATCGGCCGGGCGTGGGTTGGGAGTCCATGCAGTCTAGCGCTTCTGGCGTGTTGGGAGTCCTCCATGCGGTATCTGGTGCCTAGGCATCCGTTACTAGTTATTCGTACTGGTGTATTTAGAGACATTATCGAAAAAGTGCTCTTGGACGCGCATGTCGCTCTCAGCGTGAATCATCTAGTTGGTAGTCGCTTCACTCCGCACGATTCTCCGCATCTTGTCCGCCTCAAGGCGCATGTGCGGCCTCAGTAGCTTCGCCGCTACCCGGCTGAGGCGCATGCGCGCTCGGTGTCTCGGGGAGGAGGGATGGGCGCATTGCATCCGAGACGCCTGCACACGCGGGTGATGAGTGTCGAGCGTTGGGATTGGGCTGCGCCGAGAGCTCGAGGAGGGGCTGCGGGGACGGCATACCCTGCTTAGTGTGGAGACGACGTGAAGAGGGCAGCTCAGCGTCTGGATTGATTCGTGCGACAAACTCGCCATCCTCTCCGACGGCGCGAAGCAGCGCCTCGATCGAGGGGTGCAGCTCCTCCCTTTCCATTAGCTCCTCAGCCGACGAGTTCCAGGGGACGCCAGCATCGCAGGCCGCCCAGCCCTCGAGCGATGCCCCGAATCCCGGGTGCGTGTTTCGCCCGTTGACCACGTGCAGCTGCCGCGTCACGATCTACGCCCCAAGCCCAGCTCAGCACAGCACCCAGCGGTTTCTGCGCATCCCTGGCCACCTCGGGTGCGCTCTTGCCGCGCGTAGACGGTGTAAAGGGGCAAGTAGACGGTGTGAAGGGACAAGCACCTCTGCACCCATGTGGTGGCCGGACGCGACAGACACGAGCACAGAGTCAAAGCCGGCGCCTGCCGGCGGCGGGTCGCCAGGCGCGCGGAAGAGAAGGTAATGCCCCGGCGGGTACTGCAAGAGCGTGCACTCCACCTGCGCGGGCACTCCACCGGGTGTCCCCTGATCATCAGGGCCCGAGTATTCGCGGCGCGAGGCCGTGTGTCCTACGACCTCTCATGCGAATCATGGCGCAGCATCGCGTCAGTGCAATCAAGGCGGTCGCCCACACGGAATGGCGCCCGGGCGGGAGCCCGTGCAGGGATTCTGGCTGGAGGAGACCACGCTGTATGGGATGACCGGAAACGTCTCGTCGCGCGTGGGGGCCGGCATCGAGGGCAGCACGGTAGGAGCACGCCCTGCCTCAACAAGCGCTGGCCATCGCGAGAAAAGGTCTAATTCCGCAATGACCTGTCAACGGAGAATGTCATACCGCCCGATTCATTTCCGGGAAGGCGGCTGCTCGAGTCCGTCAGAGGGCGGCTGGGCCTGGTACCGTGTCGGGCACCAGCCCCGTTTCCTGGCCTGCCTTGTCAATAATTTGCGTGTAAGCTCCGTTGCGCTCGAGCGCGAAGGCCGCGCGTGCCCAGCCTTCGAACGCCACGAGGTTTTCGAGGCCCGACCACCCGCGCTCTGCCGCCCACGCTCGAAGTCGAATGGCGTCTGGTGAGGAGCCCTGGACAAACACGCCGTGCACCACGGTGGGCGCGCACGGATGCAGCCACTGGGTTCTCCCGGTGCGACGATGGACGTAGTAGATGCGCCTGCGGTCATCGACTTCGCGATCGAAAGCAGCCGGAAGCGGCGCAAGGTGACTTGGGTGTGAATAACTGAGCAGCTTCTCCCGGTGGTTCAGGAAGAAAGGCACCCCATTTGCCTCCTCTTTCACCTCCCAGATTTCGCCCCAGCCGCGGCCCTGCACCCACACGCGACCGTCTTGTTCCAACTTGGCGCCTGCACCCATCCCAGACGCCGCGGCTTCGGCGACCGCAGCAGCCGAAGGAGCAACTCCCTCTCCGGGCTGGGCGGGTGCGATTTCCGACGACGCAGGAGCGCCGTTGACCACGCCGTCGCCATCACCGAGTTCGCCACCTGGCTTCGTCCGCGAAAGCATGGACTCGACCACCTGCTGCGTCACCGGGTCCCCAGCACTTCGCACGATGTACGCCCAACGCACGAGGTGCAGCGGGGGGTGCTTGGAAAGCGGCTCGTCGGGGTCGAACACTTGCGAACAAAGCTTCGCCGCTATCATGTGGGCCTGCCCTGCAACGATCTGCGCTGCTGCCTTCTTGTCCTCGTGCACCGACCTTGCCGCGTAGGGGTAAACCACCAGGTCGAGTGAACCGCGTTCGGCGTCGTATCCGCCTGACAGGTCCAGTGGCCGTCAGTGGCCGCCAAATGCCCTGGGAGAATAAATGGCTGGGCGGTGAAGAAGAGCACAGGTGGCCGGGGCGTGTGGCACGCACCGCATTGAATGAACTCGGCCGGAACGAAGCAGGCGTTGATAGCGGCGGAGCGAAGAGCCTCGCGGAAGCGCGGGTCGGCCAGATTCCCGTGGCTCTCGAGAACAACCACTGAAGGCTTTTCGCGCACCGCTTTGTCTTGGCTCCGCATCTGCCGTCGCGCGTGGGAGAGGGATTCAGTGCTGACGCGCCGCACTGCTAACAGGGAGCTTTTAATTTCGAATCAAACGAAATGAATAAGGGCAGGGGGGGAGGGCACCTGGCCGTCTGCAAGGTGGGAAAGCGCGGCACTCTCGCGCGCCTCCCGTGAGAGGTGCCGGACGCTGCGAGCTGTCTCGTCGCCCAGAACAGCGATGCTCACCCAATCCTTGCCACTTGCACCCAAACCCACACCGCCCTCTGCATTGCGCTGCCGCTCGGCAGGTTGCCCGCCTCCTTGCCTGCCGGCTGCCGGCAGGGAGGGCTTTCCAGATACGACCAGCGAAGCGTCCGAGGCAGGCGACGCGAAGCCACGCGGCTCGTGCTCAATGGCTTTGCACAGGCGGGTGGTGCGCGCGATGTGCAGCGGCGCGGAACGGTCCTTGACTTGCGACTCGAGGAGTCGCGCCAGGGCTGCGGGTGTACGCGCGTCGTGGCGAGTACTGTCGGGAAGAATGTTAATGTAAACGATGATCGACCCTTTCTGGAGCCCGCAGACCTCGAACCGCTCGTCACTTGCGTAGAGCGCGGCCGCGACATCACAGCGCAGCTCATGCGCATACACGCGCCCCTGCGGCTTGTCTACGATGGTCTCGAACACTCCCGACATCGTCAAGACAACACCGACCATGTCACCAATCGGCTCCTGTGGAAGCACCGGCGCAGCCTCGCCCTCCAGCTGCGCACGCAGGCGTAGAAGCGTGGGAGCACCCGAAGAGCTCACCACAGGGACGCCCCCCGGCTCGCAGAGAGCAAGTTCGACGGGGTAGGGGTTCAGCATTGCACGCAACGGCGCAGCGACATGCCCCACCAGGTCGGGCACACTGTCCCCGCCCTCCATGCCGCCCTGCCGGTAGACTTCTACCCCGACCTGCAGCACTGAGGTCTCGTCCGCGCCAGCGAGGTCGAAGGCGAGGCTTGCACCCAAACGCGCCCACGTCCCGAGGCCCTCGGACTGCGAAGAGTGCCCTGCGACCACCGCGCTGCGCTGCACTTTGTCGGACGCGGCGAGCGAGGGCGACCGCAGCCGCACGACGCAGAAGTAGCGGCACGCTTTCCCCTCCGCAGAGGCTTGCTCCCCCGCATCCTGCGCTGTCTGCCCCCTTGAGCTGAGCTCCCCGGGGTCCACTGCGCGAGAGTGCGTGTACATTAGGCCCGCCGTGAAGCCCCAGGAGCTGCAGGCCGGGCAAGGACGGTCATGCAGGGCGCGAGCTTCACCTTGCGGGTACTGTAGCGCCGCTCTAGGCTTTTTGGCGCCAGAATCAGGGAGCTCCAGAATCTCCTCTATCCGGACGCGAACGGCGCCTGATGCCGCAACGGGACGCACCTCCTTATTCAAGACTGCGGACAGTGAAACCAGTACACGACCGCCGCTGCCTCTGGCGAGCAGCTGCGAGACTCCCTGTCGCTCAAGCAGCACCGGCTCTTCACACGCGCCCGTGCAGCGCACCACCAGTAGCACTGCCGAGCCAGCAGGGCCCTTGAGCAAGCGTGCCACGTCCTCCGGCTGCAGCCCGATCACGGAGCGCCCCTCGACTTCCGTCACCACATCTCCCACGGCAATGGCTCTCGAATTGTACGCGGGTCCGCCGTACCCCTGTGCACAGGTTGCCATTTAAAGGACGGTGCAACCTCTTTGTACGGGCACGCCAACAAGGGTGACAGGGGATACGCAGACAAGTCGAAGGGCCACCAAAGGATTGCGCACCAAGGCAGCAACTCGAATTTCGCCGTCGACCAGGTCGAGTCGTGCGCCGATGCCGACGCTCTCGCCCACGCCGCGCTGTCCCGCGAGCCGCGCCTCGCCCCACGCCGAGATGCGCTGCAACGTTTCTTTGGCATCGGCACTGCGCAACGGCATGCCGAAAACCTCAGCACACGCCAGCAACTGAATGCTCGCACCCGGTGGCGCCAGGGCGGAGGGCGGTGCTGGCCAAGGGCAGTGGCCACTATCATCAAACGTAAGTCGGGAAGGGCTGAACCCCCGGAGGCATGAGAGCGACTCGGCGGGAGAAGCGAGCGGGTAAAAGGGCGAGCGGGTGCTGGTGTCGTCTCTTGGATCGGCAAGCCCCTCCATGGGAGGCGGCGCACGCTCATCGTACATGGCCACGTGGGAGGCCTCGATGCCGAGGGCACCGCAGGCCTCGACCCACGCGCCGTGGTAGCCGACCGGGCCGAAAGTGCGGGCAGCCCGCGAGGCGGGCGCCACGACAAAGGGCGAGGCAAGCGCTCGAGACAGCGAGACCGCATGCGCCCGCTGCTCCAGCGCGCGCGCGCGCAGTGCCTGCGCACGCTGCGCGCGCGGAAGCGCGCGGGCATCCAGCTGCTCGTCGCCCGTGGTCCACTCTTGGAGTGTCAGATGGGCGCCCGCGAGGGAGAGTGGATCTACCCCGAGGACCACCAGCGCCGCCTCCTCCTCGTGCAGGCCCCTCAGCGTGCCGCGCAAAGCCTCGAGTGCCTCCCGCAGAGCATCCTCGTCCATCTCCGCTGCGACCTTCGCCTGCGCAGCCTGCGTCGCCGCGCGCCATGTCACGCGTGTCCACGAACCGTTGTGATATTCCATGTCACGCGACGATGTACCGCTCGCCGGGCAGGCGAGGCGCGCTGAGCCCACGCGACGCTCTCCGCGCGGCACCGGAGAGCGCGCGTCAAGAGGTCCCTATGTGGCAAAGGACGAGGGGGTTTGGGACCTTGGCGCGGTCTGCAGGGGCCGGGTTGACGAGGAGCCGGAGGACGCCGGCACCGCCCGCGCCCCTGGCTGCCCGCTCAAGTGCCTCCCAGTCGGTGTCGACGGTTGCTACAATGCCGCCAAGCGCGCCCGCAAGATGGCCCTTCCGCCGCTGATTCTCGACGAAATGTACGTCCGATCCCGCGATCGGCCCTGCGGCCACGGCAGTGAGAGTCAACGCGGCGCCATTTGTGTGCCATTTCCTCCCAGCACCAGGGCACGCAGCGCGCGGTCAAGAATAAAAACTCATACCTTTGCCACCTGTGATTAGCAGCCCTATGCGGCGCAATGCAGCCTCCGAGCGGCGCGCATCGTCATGATTGCCGATACCAACTGCTACGACCTGGAAACCCCGCGCTGCGATGGCCTTGATTGCCCTCACCGCACCCGGAGCCGGCACCAACACCGTGTCTCGCACCTCCTCTGGGGCCCGGAAATGCGCGGGCGGCTCCGCGGCCCCCGCCGCCACGTTCGAGAGCATCCTCTGCCTGTGCGACCCAACCTCGCTCTCCGCCTGCTTGCCTGCCGACGCTGCCGCGGCCGCTGCACGCCCAGCCAGGCTATACGGCACGTGCTCCGGCAGCGGGTCTTTGCCCGCTTCGGCATGGTAGGCATATCCCAGCCGCACGCACGCGCGATTCCCCTTGGCGTCTTGGAGCAGGCCCCCGGTGCGGGTGACGAGCGGAATCCAGTGGTCCAAGCTATCGCCGTGCACGGCGGGCACGAGACAGCGCCCAACTTCCACCTCTTCTGCCCCATCCACGATCGCGTGCACGGAGAGAAAGAGTGCGACGGGCTGCCCGTAGAGCTGCTCCTGCGCGCCTCCCCCGGTCTGCATGGAGGCGAGCTGACACCGCGCGGTCCAAGTGGGGGCATCCGAATCCGGAACCCGCTCCGAAGTCCATTGGGCGGCAATACCCCAAGGCTCTGTACCCTGAAAGACGCAGCAGATCAGAGTCAGTCTCCGCTGGTTTTCCCTGGGGCTACACCGGCGCATGACGAAGCACGTCTAAACACCGCAGCGAGCGACATGGGAAAGCGTATTCCACCTCATTGCGCACCCCAACTCTATGAGAAATGTCAGCAATGGCAGCAGAGGTTGGCACGAGAGAGATACGCGCAGTGCGGTCCGGAGACGTAGAGTAGGACTGCGGGTCCGGAAGGAAGCGGCCCTGGAGATCCAAACGAAACGTCAGGGGCCAGACATGGTGCAGAATCAGAGTGTGCTGCAAACCGCGGTTGTAGCGAATGCACGTAAGAACCGCTCACAAACCAACGCAGTAGGCGTGATTCAGACCTGAAAAATCGTAATATCCATCAGAAATGATTTCTCCTCAGATTTTTCCAGGTCATGTCGGTTCGGGTCTTGTACTCCTGACAACTCATTGGCCTCGGAAATTTCATGAGGCATGTTTTCCTCCTCCGCATCCAGGGGCCGCCCGTCCATCACGCGAGGCATTTTGCTGTCGCGTGGGCCTTTTGCCTCGTCGCCAGGCCCGCTCTCTGGCAATTGCTGCTTGATCCACTTCTGCGATTGCTCACTAAAACGATTCAGGTTGTCAACAGCGCTGAACCACCAGTCTACGTCGTGTGATGTGCCCAGTCCCACTGATTCTTCGCTTGCTCCCTTGGAGAGAAGCGTTTGTACAGCCTGTGCCTCATCCCATGTCTGCCCCCGCGCCTCATGCATAACTGCTGACCGGACCTGTTTCGTACTGTCGTAGTCTCTGCGAAGCGGAGATGCCGGGTCGTTCGCTTGCATGTACAGCTCCGACGCAAGATTTGCTGGTGTTGGGCCCCGGTCCGCATCTTGTGCAGGAAGCATGTTCACCGTTACCTCTCCCTCTTGTTCTGCGGCAGTGCTTGTGTTAGCGTCGTGTGCGGCATTCCCAGGATAGGCTTCAGCAGCACACGGGCAACGGGCCGGAACGTCACCGCGGACTGCGACGAGCTGTAAACGGGTGATCGGTGTTCCAAGCGCCCCAGCGAGATGTTTTCTCAAAAGATGCGGTGTCTGCCGCAAAGGTGTACCGCTCAGCTCGCGATTGCGGTAATGGTGGGTGCAGCGACTCGCACGCCAAGGGCATGGAGACGAGGGTGGGCAGCACCGAAAAGGCAAGCAAGCCATCCGGGCGCGGTCCTGTTTTCAGCGTCACGCCCGTAGCCCCAGGCGGCGGGCGACCTTTCTCGCCTTGATCATTGAGATTGGCGGAAGCCACCAGTGCTTTGAGGTCCGACATCGGCCCGGCGTCTGGTGCAGGCCAGAGCGCGGCGAAAGCGTTTGCAGCCGCTTCGGAGCCGAAAACGGTCTTGACGGAAGCGCCCGGCGCCGGCGGCACGCTACTGTCGATGCCGACACTGAAAGGCTTGGAAAGCGGCGGGGGCTCGCGAACAGAATTGTTGTCCGCGTAGACTGCTTGCCCTATGTTGGGCGCCACGTCCCAGTCGATGCGACGATGATGCGCGGGACGTGCAGGCGACGCGGGCTTCATCGAGGCAGCAATATGCTCCGATGCCGACAGAGAGCGCGGTCCTGGAACACGCTGCAACCACACTGCAAGCGGGTCTGATGCCTGCGCCTGCGGTTGCGCGATTGGCGGCTTCGGGGCGGCGGCCAGCGCCGGCGCCTCGGAGGGCGCGGCAATTGGCGGCGCGGGGATGAGCGTGGTCGCGTGGACCGCGGCGCGCAAGCGCACCACCGACAGCGTGTCGCCTGGGCCAGCAATCGGCCTGCCGTCCTCTCCTCGTAACGGGAGGACGAATTCGCGCCCCGCGGCCTCCCACGCCTCCGCCACAGAAAGATCCGCGCGACCCACCGCAGCATCGAGCCCGATCGCGTTGGCGGCCATCACTGTGATGCGGATCGGAGCCGCAGCGAAGCAGGCGGAGGCAGCGAAGCGCATCGTAGTTGCGTAAGCTGGAGACACGTCTGCGCTCTGAACGTGCGTACACATTGACCCCGCTCCGCAGGTGACCTTGACGTAGGTGTCCGAGAGCCCAAACATCGTGGTCACCTGAAAGGACAAATCAGTGCGGCGCATTTCGTATGCCAGCCGGGACGCGGTTTGATGGGGGATACCGGGAGATGTTCAGCTGCCTCGACTGAGACGTCAAGCACGCCAGGAAAGGTGTCCCAACGGGGATCACTGTCAGCGAGGAAACACACAGACTGCTGGCGCGGCCCGGTCATCTCCATGAGGCAGCGTGCCCCCGCCTGAGGCACACTCGGAAACTCGCCGGGTGGCGGCTGTGCAAAATGCCCTGAAAATGCGCTCACGAATGCGTCGCGCTGTAGCGGTACATCGCGCGGCGCCCCTCCCGGGCGCTGCAGACGCAGTGTGACGGACGAGCTTGCAGCGCCGCGGAGCAGGTCCAGCACGGCCTTCCTCGCCATGCCACTCACGTGCTGGTGCATGGAGGTAAGGCGTCAGACGACGGTGTGACATTGTCAGGGAAGGGACAAAGCCACAGAATTCATGTCTGCAGCATGCTCCAGAAGCATTGGAAGGCAGGTGACAAAGAAAGCAGCTGCGCTATGGTTTGTCGGCCAGCGCGCTGGAGGGCAGCACCGTGGAATCCACTGCCACCAGAACATCTCCCGGGTAGACTCCACATGAGCGTGCTGCAGGGCCAGTCGGCTCGACAGCAACAATACGATGGATCCCTGCGGGAAGGGCTTTGGATTTCAGACAGCGCGACTTTCCCCCTACGCTCCAATACTAAACCTTGCGACCAGTGCTGCATGAGACACCAATGCACAGTCTTATGAACCAACGAGGTCCCCTTCTATGTGCTGTTCGCGTAAGGCCTACTCGGTCTGGGAGACGATGTGCAAGGCGGGATTGCCATGCATCATCTCTCTGCCGCTCCAGAGCAGAGCTAGTTTGAAGCCCGTCCACGAAAGTTGGCGTGATTTCGCCACACACTCGGGGCACAAACCTGTGAGTACATTTTCGTCCTCAAATGCCAGGCCCAGAGTGCCTGGCGCCACCATAGGACCCTCGGTCTCCGTGGTGCTACTCCTACTGCCTCCCTTGTCGCACCGAGGATACTCAATTTGACTTGTGTAGAGTGTATCAACTTTTGACGCTGCGCGTGGGCTACGTTTGGATGCGCGTGTAAGGTAGACAACTTCACCGTGAGGAGTTTGGGTGGTGAATGTCTACATTCACAGGTGCGAGACAAAGAAAAGGTGGTGCTGAGAGGAGAGAGAATGATAATCAGAGTGGTGCGAGCAAGGCAGCGAACGGTGCGGTTCATGCAGAAATCGTGCCGGGGGGCAAGGCGGGAAGATGCTGGCTAGCATTCAAAGGCACGTGCGGATTGATGATACTTTTTGGTCTTGTTGTGTTTTTGGTGGCGGCTGTCACCCTCCAGTACGCCACCATGAGGATACACTCATGCGAGGTTTACTTTCCAATGAAGTTTGCATCCTTCTGGGGAGCGAGTGACTCTCTTCTCCGCTACATCAAGGCAGAGGGTTGAGATCCTACCCGAATCGTGCCTCGGCGAACAAGCGGGAGAGCTTATATGAATTTTCCGTGCCACGCACAAACCTGGGCGAATCACTTGAATGCATTCGGATCGTGACTATCCCCGAGCATGGGTGCAGGTTTCGTCCAGATCCTTGGCGACGTGGGCGCAATTGTTCGTTCAGAGGTCATTCCCGGTACCCGAGTGGAATTCGTTCCTCGTTCCATATGTTTTGGCGGAAAGTCACAGAGCTGGGACACGTTTCGACCCGTTCACGCTTAAAAATGTCTTCTCAACTCCTGGTCGGTGCAGGTCATGGACATGGCGCCATTCCCCGTCATGAAGGGTGGGCTGGAGGGCAGGAGATTGCTCATGGTTGGCGGCGCCAACACACCAGTGGCGCACCGACGTGCACGCCAGCTTGGCGTGGCGATCACCCTTTTAGATGACACGTCGATGATCAACGTTGCACGTCAAAATTATGTCGCATCGTTTGTTGCCATCCCGCAGTTCGGACAGGTGTGCTGTCGCCCGATTTACTACCCGACCGTGTGCCGTGCCGTCTCAACGAACCTTCAGCAGGTATTGGGGGCTAGCACGTAATTCTGGCCTTTGCAGGTTTCTGTGTCCAGCCCGGAGGCTGTGATGAATTATATCTTGAAGCACATGAAGGCCTCTGGGGAAATTTATGATGGTGTGTTCACGCTCGTCGAGGACCACGGACCGATCACATCTTTCATCGCAAAGGAGCTGCAGCTTCCTTTATCGCCCCTGGAGAGTGCCACAGCTTGCCGTTCCAAGTTCCTAGTTCGGGAGGCTATGCGCAGGGCCAAACTTCCCGTGCCAAAATACGCCAAGGTGTGGCTGGGCCATGCCCCCAGGAAACCCGACTTTGTGGCTCGGAACGCCAGGCGTGCCGGTGAGAAGCTCTGTGCCTGAGCTGAATGGGGTGCAGATTTCGAGCGAGGGCGATCTGTCAAAAGCTGCCGCGCGTGTCGGCTTCCCGGCGTTCCTCAAGCCCGTTTTCGGCGTCCAGGTTCGTAACGGAGACCAGAGACGCCTCCCTAGAACTTCCTTGACGCAGATAAAGCGCGATTTGGTACTCTGACGTGAAATCACCAGCGGACACAAACACGTTTTTCTTTTGATCGGCGTGTACCGCGGACTGCAGGCGACTTTCGCAGCGCAGGTGGGTGACCTCGAGGAGCTCAAGGATATCTACAGCCTCTTCCAGGTAGGCCTTTCTGGAAAGCTTCTGGTCCATTTTCACGAACCGACTATTCTGGCATGAGTTTATAACTGTATGTCTGCGTCTAGGCACAGATCGACTCGCAACACCACCCGATTTACCATCACGGGACTGAGATGATCCTGGAGTCGCTAATGCATGGTTCGGAGGTCCAGCTTGAGCTTGCCGTACTGGACGGAGAAGTTGTTTTCGACTCCATCAGGTTGTGGTCCCGACTCAGCCCCAGGGTTCTGAGAAGATCTTCACGAGTAGAAGGATCTTGACTGGCTGAGTGCTCACACGCGCTGCGGTGTGTCGGCAGCTCCGAGTACTCGTCTACAAGAGACTCTATCTCGTTTCCAGCACAGCTCTCCGAAGAGGCACAGGCAGAGATGCTGGATCTTGCCAGAGATACGGTGCACGAAAATGACCCCAACGTGGACGAAAAGGACCCCGCGCGCGTTGGCGTGCGCCTTCCCGTGGCCGGGCGATGCGCCCACCATGCTCAGACCGGGCGCGACGGTCTTTCTTTCAGGTGGCGGCAATCGGACTCACGCATGGCGTCGTGCACTTAGAAATGTTCTACGACAACAGCACAGGCGCGCAAGTCGTCGAAGTCAACAATCGCCTTTCGCGCGGCTTTCTTCCGCAGAGCCTGTGGCATCAGCTTGCCTTCTCTCAAAAGTCGATCGACTATTACGGAGCCGTGTTCGCCATCGCAGCCGGTCAGGTGCCACATTTCCGCAGACGGTCCGCGGCACCGATCCACATGACTATGCTTCTGAAAGAACCCTCAGCAGACTGGTGGGTCACGGACCCCAAAGACGCCCCCAACCGCGGCTGGGAGCGCGAGGGCAAGTGCGGGCTCTTCCTTGCTCCAGCGCCCTCGTGGGCAAAGGCTTCTGCGCGGGATTTCCAGAAGAGACATCGTGAGGATCCGGAAAAGGCAGAGCGTGAAACGAGCAAGGAGAACTGGGAGCTTGCAAAGCTCGCCGTTGTCTCTGCAATCATGCTGGGTGCATGGGGCCTCGTCCTGCTCGGCTCAGTTTTTTAACAGGCTGGTGAATGTGCGGTACCATGAACTAACGAAACCGTTACTAGTCCCCCGAAGCGGCCGGGACATCCGAATGATCTGATGCACACGAGGGGGACGTCTGCGCGCAGCAAGGCAAAGGCATACAGAGAAGAATGCAATCAACGTCGGCACTCCTCGAAATCACAGCACACCGCTGCGCACTGCTTGTCTGAACCACATGCGCGATAGCAGTCCAGCACCTTGACCTTTAACAGTATTTCTAACTCTAGGGTTCGTGTCCACAAACTCTTCGACGCGATCCGTTGTCGAACACGACGACAACACCGATGACGAGTCGCTGTCCCAGTCACTTTCAAGCTGCCCGTCCTCCTCCGGAACCCCTGCTAGGCGCTCGCTGCACACGGTGCCGCAGGTAACACGTGGCGGCTGTGATGCAGCACTGACACTGCGCTTAGCATGCGCAGCTATCCTTTGCCCCCGAGAGCGCATGAAGTGCGCGGAGAGCCCAGGCATGTTTGAGGTCGTGGTTGACCCCATAAAAAAGTTGGCCCCTGGTCTAATTTAAAACGTTTTAAACCAAGCCACTGGAGCCCTTCTAATCGCTTAAAAGATAGGAAGGGCGAGGCGCGGGGGAGGCTGGCTGGGCTGGATCAGTGCAAAGACCGGACTCTTTGTCCCTGTTCTGCATCTTTTAAGCAGCTCATCGGCAGCGGCTGAAAAAACTTGCGAACGATAAGAAGAATATCTCGGTCGCATTCCGCGTAATGTCTGACGAACAGAGCGAGGACCTCTGGACATGGCTTGCGCCTCTACAGGGTGTGGTGGCTTGCCTTGCCTGCGATCCACAGCGGGAAGGTGCCAATCTGACGATTGTTTCTAAGGAGGCTGCGAGGTCAGCTGTGATCTTTGCACCACAGGGCACCACTGGCTGTGCAAACAGTCCTTCTCCCTCCCCACCGAGGCTAGCTGCTGTGCTCGAGCATAGTTCGGAGAGAAAGAAGGGAAATGCAGCCGACGAGACTCCTCGTCGGTCAGAAGACCCTGTGGGCGACGAGTCACATAGAGAAAGCGCCCACCAACAGCAGCATCCGTGGAGGTCTGCTGTCGAGTCAGCAGCGCCTGACTCGAACCAGCAGGGGTCAAAAGGCTCTTTTGGCTCTTCGTTCACTCGATCGGCTGGGCTCATCAACGTTGAATTTGTCAGGCAGCGCCATGAAACCATCGTTGGCGAGGTATCCATGTATTCCATCGGGAAAGCGCGTCTTTCCTGCCCATGGCCTTGGTGCTTGATCTGTCGCTCAAATCTGCCTCTTGCAGAGTGCAAGAATCGCAGAGGAGCTCGCGGAATCGCAGGCAGCGCTTGAAAAATTACGAGCAACGCACAAGAGGAGGACACAGCAGACGCAGGGCGCTGTTGGGGCGAAGGAAATTGGAGAGTACCTGGCCCAGCACAAAAAGCTGGAGAAGTCTGTCAATGACCTGACGGACAAATTGTACCGGACCAAGTCGACGATTCATGCCTCAAGGTGCGCGCGACGTGCACCCTGGATGACAATACGCCCGCGCAGTTGCGAGTTTCCGCTCAGGGCGAGGGCAAACATGCTGCCAGGGCTGAGCGGTGGTTTTGTTCGCAGAGAGGCTATGCGGAATGCGTCAAGAAAGGTCTTCGGATCCAAAAAGGACTTCGCGTCTGCTGGCGTGCATGAGATCATTCACTCAGCACACCTACAGATCAACGCTAGAAAGCAGAGCAAACCAGGATAGCGGATTACCATTGTGAATGCGCCAGAGTCCCCGAACGCTGCGAAAAAAGTAAAGATGCTTAGTTCTTTCTGGTAAGAGCCTCGGGCCCAGGCTCAACTTTTCTTAATTAAAACCTCAACATATTTGTGACGGGGGGGGCCGAGTCACCGAGAAATCCGCTTGAGCTGCGACCATGTTCCGCGACAGGCTCCTGCTTGTTTTGGCGACCTTGGCGTCAGCCACTGCGTTTTCTCTGGCGCCTGCTGCTCCAGCGTTGCGGTCAAACCGTCAGGTTACTGCCGAAGCGCCACAGGAAAACTGAGGCCCCAGCTCTCTCTCAGCATGGACGACTGACTCGTCTGTGTCGATGGCAGGGCGTCAGCTCCCACCACAAATGCCACGTGGCCCGCGCCCCCCGCTGCGTCAGTCTCCGAATGGCGGATGAGGATCTGACTGACGCCGGCCGGCGAGAGCTACGCGATCTCGAGGGTCAGTGGAAGAATGTTTGCGTCCTCGGAGGATCTAAGGGCGTTGGCCGCGAAGTGATCAGCGAGTTGTCCGGCCGGGGCGTCAACGTGAGACTCAAATGCACACTGACATAATTTTTCTGCCCTGAAATTGTCTTCTAGAGTAATGCAGCCCCGCTCGGTTGTATCAAGCGAGCGTCTGTCCGAGCTCCGCTATTTCAACCGCCTAGTCAAGGATCCCGGCGCCACTGTGCTGTGCGCACTTGCTAAACCTCGCCACCGGCTCAGATCGTTGCACTTGTGCGGTCCGAGGAGGCCAAAGCAGACCTTGAAAAGCTCCCGGGCGTCAAGGCGGCACGTGTCCTCTCATGCACCCCGCAACTCCATTCAGCGCAGCTGGTCACACGAAATTCTGGGGCGCAGGTGATCGGGGACGCAATGGAAGCTGCGGATGTCATCGGCGTGTTGGATGGCTGTGATGCGGCTGTGAGCACCCTCGGTAAGCCGTATCAGCAACATCCTGATGACTCCGGGGCCGATTTGGCATTGCGCCTCAAGTGGGGATCGGTCACCGCTTTCAACCGTGCTCCACTGCAGGAGGTGCGACCGGTGACGTAAGAATCGACTACAAGGGCAACATGAACATGATTGAGAACGCTGGTATTCTGGGCGTCACCCGTGTGGTGAGTGGTGCCCCGTTCCCTACGCTTTCCCTGCTGCAGACCTCGAATGCCACCGGCAGGCAGCATCCCCATCCTAGTGTGAGGGCGTGGTACACGTTTAATGTTCAGACTGCAGGCACACGGGATACTTTGCGTTGGCTGCGGCACACTGAACTTAGCCGCGTGGACAGATTTTCACGTTTAATGTTCAGACTGCAGGCACACGGGATACTTTGCGTTGGCTGCGGCAC
>ENA-UOXV01002761-UOXV01002761.1-marine-metagenome-genome-assembly--contig:-NODE-2761-length-22509-cov-8.317182_pt1 | contig 22509 bp, 18 predicted proteins | sample MGYA00238165_ERZ766961 | MGnify/ENA primary metagenome ERZ766961 (study PRJEB28924, sample SAMN03173240) | marine metagenome | biome: Marine; feature: Water; material: Subsurface seawater | place: North...
CCTATGATTTAGAAGTTTGGCTGCCCGGGCAAAACCAATATCGTGAGATTTCTTCTTGCAGTAACTTCAAGGATTTCCAAGCTAGGCGGCTGCAGGCACGGTATCGAATAGAAACCAATGCCAAGCCAGAGTTGGTTCATACCCTCAATGGTTCTGGTCTTGCTGTCGGTCGCACGCTCGTGGCGGTGCTTGAAAATTTTCAGGATGATCAAGGACAAATTTCCGTCCCGGATGCGCTAAGGCCTTATCTTGGCGGCAAGACGCGACTGCTCGCACACTAGTGGATTTTTTACCGCTGCACTTTAATCTTCGGGGCGCGCCGGTGCTCCTCGTCGGTGGAGGGGAAATTGCCCGTCGTAAGGCCGTGCTGATTAGTGAAGCGGGTGCGGTCCTGGTGTGCGTTGCGCCAAAGCTTGAATTTGATCTGATGGCTTTGTCAGCTAATCATGTCTGGCGCGAGAAGTGCTTTGAGGAAACGGACGTGGTGGGTATGGCCTTGGTTGTTGCAGCGACCGACGTGGCGTTGGTCAATGAAGCCGTCTCACGTGCCGCGCAAGCCCAAAATCTGCCGGTCAATGTTGTGGATCAGCCGAGCTTAAGCACCGTGATCTTTCCGGCGATTGTAAACCGATCGCCAGTCTTACTCAGTGTTGGTACGGGCGGTTCCTCACCGGTGTTAACGCGATACCTTCGTGAGCAGCTTGAGTCACTGGTGCCTCAGAGCCTGGTGCGAGTTGCGGCCTATTTAAAGTCGCGCCGCCCGCGGCTGAAGGCTGCGATCCCAGATATTCGAACTCGCCGCATCACCACCGAAGCGTTTTTCGCAGGGCCTGGGTTTAGCCATGCGGAAGCGGGCGAAGACGATTTGGCGGATGGTTATCTCTTTTCAGCTACCGAGGGTGCTGGGGAAGTGTTTTTGGTGGGCGCCGGTCCCGGGGATCCAGACTTGTTAACGCTTAAAGCCTTGCAGTTACTGCAACGTGCTGATGTGATTTTGTACGATAACTTGGTGTCAGCAAAGGTCTTGGATCGCGCCCGGCGGGATGCAACCTTTGAGTATGTGGGTAAACAAAGTGGGCTGAACTCAACGCCCCAAACCTCGATCAATGCGCGTCTTGTAACCCTCGCGCGTCAAGGCCTTCGGGTCGTCAGGTTGAAGGGGGGAGATCCCTTTATTTTTGGTCGTGGTGGCGAGGAACTTGCCGAACTCATTGAAGCGGGTATCGCGTTTCAAGTCGTGCCTGGGATCACCGCAGCATCGGGTTGTGCGGCCTATGCCGGAATTCCCTTGACCCATCGAGACTATGCGCAGTCCGTGCGCTTTGTAACAGGGCACCCCAAAAATGCTTCGGTCGATTTACCTTGGGAGGAGATGATTTCCCCGGGCCAGACCTTGGTGTTCTATATGGGGCTGGGCGGGCTGTCGGATATTTGCGGGCAATTGATTCGACATGGCAAGGCGGTGGAAACACCGGTGGCTGTGATTTCCAAAGGCACAACGCCGGAGGCGGTGAGCGTGATGGGGGATCTTGAAACCACGCCTGGGCTCGTCGCACGGGCTCAGTTGGCGTCGCCCACCTTGATCATTGTGGGGGAAGTGCTTCGAGCACCCAGCGTTCGGCCCTTGTTTGTCAAAGCGATCGATTAATCACAATCGCTTGGTTTCGGCAGGCCGGCGATTTGGGCGAGCTGACGTCTGGCGCGGCCGCCAAAGAGCTGCATCAAGGCGATGCTTGAGAATTCGGGGTCGTGCTCACGCTTGAGCAATGTCATTAGGACTCTGCTCGGGGGTGAAAGCCCATATTCGGCATAGTAGCGTCGCAGCAAATCTATAATGAGCCAATGTTGGTCCGTCAGAGAAACGCCTAAGTCTTGGGCGATTACCGCTGCAATTTGGGGTGTCCAATCCAAGGGTGAGATTAAAAACCCCTCTCTGTCACGCTCGGCCACTATCGCGTCCAGCTCAGGCAATGCTGACTCTGAAGCGTCAGGCCGACCCAGTCTGAGTAAGAAATGCAAATGATTGTGCTGGGCTCCGACAGGCCTCGTTGCGCAAGATCCTCGCGCAATACGCGAATTCTTGGGTCTTGAGTCAGGTCTTGCTGGATGGTGATCAAGACGCCGTCTTCAATAAATAATAATAAATCCTCAGCGCTTGGCCGGTGACCGTGCAAGCGATACGCATCAGTACTATTGAAGGTGTGTAAGATCATTAGAAGCAGAGCACGTGCTGGGACGCTTTCAGGAGTGCCGAGGTATCGGGTTGGGTGAGCAAGGTGGGCTGCATGACCAAGGCTTGGTCGTGAAGGCCAAATTGGTTGAAGGAATCCTCGCAAGCGTAAACGTCATGTACGTCATAATCGGGTAGCGCTTTGAATCCCCGCTGAAAATTCTTGCGGTGTTGCGCCTCGATCGGGAGCTTCGGTTCGATTAGTTGGAGGCAGCCTGCGCCGACAAACAGTAACGCGATGCTTGAAAAGGCGGAGCCGGCCAATGCCGCATCAAAGGCCTCTTGGGCGTAGACACTGTTGCCGGGCGGGTGCGTCAAGATAAAAAGTAATTGGGTCATCGAATCAAATTCCAAAGCTGACAACGCGATCGCTGACCAGGCTTGCCTCGATCAGTTGACCCAGTCCTGAAATATTGAAACCTGGCGCGAGGTTGCTCGCAGTTTTTTCGAAACGCTGCGCCTCTGAATCATTGAGGATGCCGCGGCGTAAACAGGACGCGACGCAGAGGCAGAGGTCTAGTTCATAATCGCGGCCAAGTGTTTGCCAAGCGGTGGTGAGGTTCCTTTCATCTTGAGGTGGGGCGTGTAAAGCATTCGCCACCAACACAGCATCATGGTAGAAAAATACCCGATGAATGCGGTGACCTTCGTTTAAGCAGGCCTTTGCAAAGTTTAAAGCGCTCCAAAGGCTGTTGCTGGTATACGGTGAACCTTGGATGTTGAGCGCGAAATTCATGACAGTGTTATCGGATAAGGCCTAATGCAGATAGCAAAAACCCGGACGATTGCCCGGGTTTTTTTTGCGCCGCCAATACCGCGAGCAACGTTAGTCGTCAGCCCAACCGAAGAGCGCAAGGAGGTGAATAAATAAGTTGTAGATGCTCAGGTACATACTGACGGTCGCCAACACGTAATTGGTTTCGCCGCCAGAAAGGATCCGATGCGTGTCATACATGATAAAGCCTGAAAAGAGTACGATCGCCATGCTGCTCAGAGCAAGATGCAGGCCCGAAATCTGGAAACCAAAGAGGCTGCCAACAAAATTAAACAGCAAGCCGCCAATCAATATCCAGAGCCCGACGGAGAGAAAGCCGCCCAAGAAGGAAAAATCTTTTTTACTGATCATCGTGTAGCCCGATAGCGTCATAAAGATGGCGCCGGTGGTTGCCAACGCGTACACGATGAGTAGGCCACCAGATTGAGACATCTGTAGGTAGGCATTTAACATCGGTCCAAGCGAGAACCCGAGTAGGCCGGTAAAGGCGAAGACCCAGCCCAATGCCGCTGGGGAATTTGCAACCTTGTGCAAGCGCCACAACGTAAAGAACCCGGCGAGCAAGCAGACAATCCCAGTCATCGGTGGTGGCGCAACAGCCATTGAAATGCCAGCGGTAAGCGCGCTAAAGAGTACGGTCATGGATAAGAGCAGGTAGGTTTGTCGTAAGACCTTATAACCTGCCTCGCTGCGGCTTCCGGCTTGAGTTTGGGATTGCGTAATGAAATCTGCGTCTGCCATGATGTCTCCTTTAAAATGATCTGATCAGAATTCGGCGCGGCTTAAACAGCTGCGTGTTCTGATTGTAAGGCCTTTCGGCGCTAATTCAAGACACAAGATCCAAAATCCTCCGATGTCTGTGTAAGGTTTGATCCCCTTGGCACCACCGCTTCGGGCAAAGGTTCTGAGCTTGGCTCAATCACTGGCGAGGATAGCAGTAGGGTGCTAAAGCGGGGGCTTGGAGCAAGTTGGCCAGACCTTTTTAAGGTGTGATCACCTTGGAATAGGGAAACATTTTACCGCGCCCAAACGACGCGGTGTCCGTAAGCAGTCTAAGGTCATCATTCGCGAGCCGCTGCTATCTCGATCGGGCTTGTTCGGCCATTACAACTTTCAATCCATCGAGGTATTGCGTCCAGTGCACCACTTGCGGTTTTGTCAGGCTTGCTTTCATGCGTTTATCAAACTTGGCATATTGGCGGTTGGTTGCGCGTTCAATGCGCTTGGGGATATCGGCACCACCCCGGCGAATCTCTTTCTGAACAATCCCTTGCAGGCCGGCTAAGCAGGCTGTTAACCCGTCTCGGAACGCTGCTTTTTGATCTGACGTTAGGGCCATCGCGACAAGGTGAACCTGCAGTTCGGGCTTAAACCAAGGCGGCAAATCATCTGGCGTTATGGCGGATTCTGCCTGGCCCAGACTCGCTATCAGCGTGAAGCTGACCGCTAAGAGGGTGTTGATCAAGGTTCGGTGCGTCGATCGTCTGGCTTGCTGAGTCATGATATCTCTCCTGGGGGTTGTCTAAAAACGTAGGCGTCGGATAAGCCTTACGTTTTTAAAATCTCGGTGGTGACGCTTGGGTTTTTAAAGGTTGGTGTGATCCCATGAGAAAATCCTAAGGGTTTTTACAGTGTGGGTCAAAGAATGCCTGCCAGCTTGGTTGCAGCGCGCCGAGCGCAAGTCAGCTCTAAAACAGGGTAATCAACGCAACAATAGCGCCACTCATTAAGGTGACCAGCGTGCCACTTAAAATGGACAACGGGGCGATGCTTAGGAATTCTGCGCGCCGCTCGGGCACTAAGACCGTCAGCCCGCCAATTAAAATACCCAGGCTGCCAATATTGGCAAAGCCGCACAGCACATACGTCAGAATCAACCGCGTACTGGACGACAGCGCGTCCGCTTGTCCTGCCATTTGGATGTAAGCGATGAGCTCATTGAGGATAATTTTGGTACCCATGATGCTGCCTGCCAGTTGGGCCTCGGCCCATGGAATACCGATGAGCCAGGCGACTGGCGCAAATAGAAGCCCGGTCAAGTACTCAAGCGATAGGCTTGTGCCAGCGACTGAAAACTGTCCGACAATGCCGTTTGCTAAAGCAACCAGGCTGCTCAGAACCAAAAGCATGGCGCCGATGTGCAGGGCAAGGGTCAGGCCGTCAGACGTGCCGCGGGTGATTGCATCCATCAACGAGGTGTACTGTAGTGTCAACTTGGGCTTGGCTGGCCTGGTTTCTGTTGCAGACTCGGGCATCAGAAGCCGCGCCAGATAAATGGCGCCAATAATGTTGATAATCGATGCGGTGAAAAGGTGCCCCACAGGATTTGGCAGGACATCGCGTAAAACCGAGGCATACAAAACCATCATCGTGCCGGCAATGGTAGACATGCCGCAGGTCATAACGGCAAAAAAATCACTACGCGACATGTCTTTAAGGTAGGCGCGAATCACCAATGGTGCCTCTACCATGCCTAAAAACAGGCTGGCGGCGGCGGCGGTTCCCAATACGCCCGAGACATTGAGGCCGCGCTTCAGCAACGCGCCGAATAGGCGAACCAGCATCGGCAGAACGCCCCAGTACCAAAAGATTGCGACCACCACGCTGAACACCAGAATTTGGGGTAGGACTCTAAACGCGAAGATATACAGGTTGGCGTCTGATTTGAGATCAAATGGGGCATCGGCGCCGCCTAAAAAGCCAAACATGAAACTGGTCCCGACGAAAGTTGCCTGCTCGATCGCCGTCACGATGGCGTTAAACACCATCAGAGACTCAGCAATCCAGGCGACTTTTAGAAAAAGGGTGGCCAGAGCAAACTGCAGGACAAGACCGATGGCGATGAAGCGCCATTGGATCATTGACCGATTTTTACACAACAAATACCCGATGCCGAGGATTGCAAATATTCCAATAATTGCTTGCATAAAAACCTTTTAAATAACGGTTATTAATGAATTTTAATGGCCTATGAGGCTTAGGTAATGATCTTATTCTAGGTCACTTCAAATTTTAGGCTACTTTAACTACCGGCCTAAGCTACCGGCCTATGACGGCTACTGGCCTGTGACAGATAAGGCGCTATGTTAAATAAGGCCCTATGACGGTCAGTTGTTGTTGGTCGGCATCGAGGTGCGCCATCGCACCAACTGGCACCGTCGCTTGATCATCGATATGTCCGATCATAAGGCCTTGTAACACGGGAATCCTCAGAGGTGCAACGCGATCAGTTAGGATCGCCTCGATTGAAAGGCTCGGGCCAGAGACTCGAGCATTCGTAAACTTGCCAATGACAAGCCCCGAGATCTGATCAAAGACACCAGCGAGCCAAAGCGCGGTTAACATTCGATCGATTCGATACGGTGCCTCGTCGACATCTTCTAAAAATAATATCGCATCCTTGAAGTCTGGTGCGTAAGGCGTGCCCAAAAGGTGCGTTATGAGCGATAAATTACCCCCAATTAGCCGGCCAGTCGCGTGGCCCGGTCTTAACGTTTTAAGTCGATTCAGTCGTTCGGCACGTCCGGCGGCTGGCGTAAAGCTTGGTGGCGCCGCGATGATCGGTGCGGCGGGAACGGTTTGCAATAGGGTTTGAAAGGCGGCCAACGTGTAAGGACTGAATTGCTGGGTCGCGATCGGGCCGTGGAATGTAATCAGCCCAGTTCGCGCATTAATCGCAAGATGCAGCGCGGTAATATCACTATAGCCGAGTAATATCTTTGGATTGCGAGCAATCGCGTCATAGTCGATCAGCGGTAAGAGCTTGGAGGCCCCGAACCCGCCGCGGGCACAAAAAATTGCGTCAATCTCAGGATCTTCAAACATGGTGTTAAGATCGCTCGCCCTGTCTGCATCCGCGCCAGCCAAGTAACCGAGTCGGTCAAACAGATGCGCGCCGGGTATAACTTTAAAGCCTAGGGAGCGAACGATGTCGATCGCAAACTCCATATCTTGATTTTCGAAGGCGTTACCGGCGGGTGCAATGAGTCCGATCGTCATATTAGGCTGTAACCGACGCGCCAGTTTTGGCGATGGTGCTTGGGGTTTGGACCCTTTGTTCTGAGGGTACGATTGGGCGCCGAGCTGGGTTGCTTCCGGGACCTTCTCATTGGGACCCGATGCATCAGCCGCAAGAGCGGCTGTGGCCAATCCGGCAACCGCAACGGTTCGATTCAGGAAATCGCGTCGATTCATTGGTCGATTCATTGAGCGTCTCCTTGAAAGCGTCGGTTTGAGCCATGGCTGCCAAGACTATACCGAATATCCAACGGTTGGCGGGAGATTATCGAGGTCGCAACCGATTATCCCAAATTTTAGTCGGTTCACCTTTAAGGTGACGATTTGCGGCGGATAGGCCGTATAATTTAAAGAATCCCTTTGAAATAAAGCCTATGCGACGCCTGTTCTCTTTAGCACTTGCTTTGATGTTCTTAAGTGGATGCAACGACACATCAAAACCCGCAGCAGATTCTGATACCAAGACGGATACCAGCAGTGAGCGTAAAAGTCCTGCCGAAAAAGCCGAGGCACGGGAGGCCGTTAAAACCGCCTTCAAGAGCCGTCCGGTTCCCGTTAGTATTGGCGCGGTGTCTCTGGGTTCGATTGATGCGACCTATGCCACAACCGCGACCTTGTCTGCGGTGGAAGAAGCGCTGGTCGTTGCTCGGACCCAAGGGATTGTCGAAACAATTTTCGTAGAAGAAGGGATGGAAGTCGAAAAAGGCACGCCTCTTGCGCAACTTGATACCCGGCGATTGGCGCTGGATATGGCACGAACCGAAACCAACCTAGAAAGTTTAAAGCGCGCGTTAAATCGTGCCGACCAGCTTTATGAAAGTAAGATGATCAGCCCTGATGCCTTCGATCAAGCCCGGTTTAACTACGAGCGAGAAGCAGCGGAGCTGGCGTTACTCGCGCACGATCTCAGTGAGGCGACGATTCGAGCGCCCATTAATGGCGTCATCACAGTGCGTCACATCAAGCTTGGCAATACCTTGCAACCGAATTCTGAAGCGTTTGAAATGAAGCGCGCGGATATCATTGAAGCAATTCTAAACGTGCCTGAGCAAGAGCTTTTGAAGCTCAAGGCCGGCCAACCTGCATCCGTTCGTGTCGATGCGTTAACGGGACTTGTTGTTGAAGGGGCGGTGCTGCGGATTGCACCCGAGGTGAATCCGGCGACGGGCACCTTTCGGGTGACGGTGAGCATGCTGAATCCAAAGGGGCAATTAAAGCCTGGGATGTTTGCTCGGGTCGATATTTTGTACGACCGATATGCCGATGCATTGTTGGTATCTCGTGAGGCCGTCATCACCCAGCGCAACGAAAAGTCGGTGTTTGTGCTCTCCGGTGAAACCGTGAATCGGAAAATTGTTGAAACGGGCTACGTCCAAGGCGAGCTTATCGAAATTAAAACGGGCTTAGCCGTCGGGGATCAGGTTGTTGTGCGTGGGCACAGTACGCTCAAAGATGGCGGCCTTGTTCGTGTTGTTCAGTAGGGTCTGGCTATGACGCTCGCCGGGCGCGCTATTGCAAGACCCGTAACAGTCTGCATGGTAACCATCGCGGCGATGCTGTTTGGCAGTATTTCCCTGGATCGCTTGGGGCTGACGTTATTACCAGAGTTGACCTACCCCACCCTAACGATTCGAACTGAGTTCGATGGTGCGGCACCGGCTGAAGTCGAAGAACAGGTCACCCGCAGAATCGAGCAGCGGGTCGGCGTCGTCAATGGGGTGCGGAAAATGCACTCGATTTCGGCAGCGGGCCAAAGCGACGTCATTTTAGAGTTTCGGTGGGGCGCCGATATGGATATGGCGTCCATCGAGGTTCGGGAAAAACTAGACCTTGTTCGATTACCGATAGAACTGGATAAGCCTGCTTTATTGCGACTCAATCCAAACCTGGATCCGATTTATCGGTTTTCCCTGACGTTAGAAGCCGCCGATGCTGCCTCAGTCGAGGCCTTGCAGTCTCTCAGGCGATATGCGGATGAGTTTTTGAAACGAAAGCTGGACGCCGTGCCAGGGGTTGCCGCAACGATTGTTGCCGGCGGCTTTGAGGACGAAGTCGCAGTGTTTGTCGATCAGTCGAAGCTCGCCCAGCTCGACCTAACGGTTGCAGATTTGGGGCAGAAGCTGCAGGCAACAAACGTCAACTTATCGGGTGGTACCCTTGAAGATGGTGCTCAGGAATACTTGGTTCGGACGCTGAATCAGTTCGATACGGTTGACGACATTCGATCGACCATTATTTTTCAACGCGGCGGCCAAATTATTCGGCTTGGGGATGTTGCTGAGGTTAAAGAAGGGCAAAAGGATCGCGATGCCATCATGCGCGTCAATGGTCTACAAGCCATTGAGGTGTCGCTTTATAAAGAAGGCGATGGGAATACGGTTGAAGTTGCTGCCAATATTCGTGCAGAGATAGAACGCTTATCGAAAAACTTGGGTGAGGGGATGGTGTTGACGCCCATCTATGATCAATCCGAGTTCATTGAATCGGCGATCGCCGAGGTGCAGTTGGCGGCGTTTCAAGGGGCGGGCCTTGCTGTCTTGGTTTTGTTTTTGTTTCTGAAACAAATCCGAGTCACTTTGATTATTGCGGTAACGGTGCCGGCGTCCGTCATGATGACCTTTGCAATGATGCGTCTGTTTGATATCAGTCTCAACGTTATGAGTCTGGGCGGCATCGCCTTGGCAGTTGGCATGCTCATGGATAATGCCATTGTTGTGCTGGAGAATATTGCGCGGCGGCGGGAGCAGGGTGAATCCCTGCGGCAAGCATCAGAAACCGGTGGTGCAGAAGTCTCAGGCGCCGTCCTGGCCTCGACGATGACGACCATTGCGGTCTTTCTGCCGCTGGCGTTTGTTGAAGGCATTGCGGGTCAATTATTTAAAGATCAAGCGCTAACCGTGACGTTTGCGTTGCTTGCGTCTTTGTTACTGGCTGTTACCTTGATCCCGATGTTGTCCGCATTGGGCACCCAGTCAGAGACTGCGGACGCACCGTCGGCAGCCAGTAAACCCGTTCAAAGTGGGATCGTTCGGCGGGTATTTCAGGGCGTTCTGCGTGTGCTTTATGGGGGCGTGGGTTTGGCTTTATCGGCGCTGCGCTTGATTGCGCGTCCGGTAATGCTGGGCTTTGACCTGCTGTATGCGGCGGTCGCACGAGGGTACGCGCGGTTGCTCGTGCGTGCGCTACACTCGCCAGCGGCTACCATTTTGATCAGCCTTGTGCTGCTGGTCAGTAGTGGCCTGTTGTTGAATCGTTTGGCGCTTGAATTGATTCCCAATATCTCGCAAGGGGAATTTCAGGTGAGCCTCGAATTACCGCCAGGCACACGCATCGAAAGTACGGATGCGTTGATCGAAAAGGTTCAGCAGGGCCTGCAGGACACGGTGAGCGTTGCCCGGACCTATTCCGTTGCGGGCACGGGGGGGCGTATGGATGCGTCTGCCGTCAGTGGTGGCGAGAATTTGGGTAGCATCACAGTCGTTTTAGCACCGGACGCGTCTGGGATGGCAGAGCCGCGCACGATGCAGCAAGTGCGGCGCCTGCTCGATGATGAGCCTGCCCTTAAATACAGCTTAGAGCGGCCGCAGTTTTTTACCTTTTCGACGCCCTTGGAAATTGAGGTAACCGGTACGGATCTCGATGGGATTCGCGTGGTCGCCGAGACCCTTGTTTCATTGATGACCCGCTCGGGGAACTTCTCCGATATTGAGTCCACGGTTTTGTCCGGCTATCCGGAGCTGCAAATCGAGTTTGATCAGGAACGCATTGCGGCCCTGGGCTTGACCGTGCCGCAGGTTGCAGCGCGAGTGGTGGATAAGGTTAAGGGCAATGTGCCGACGGAGTTCACATTTCAAGATAAGAAAATTGACATTCGTTTGCGCGTTGACGAGCGCTCAAGGGATTCCAAAGCGGATATTGAAAACCTGATCGTGAACCCTGAATCGACCGAACAGGTCCGGTTAAAAACCGTGGCCAAGATCTTTGAAGCGGTTGGCCCTGCTGATATCCAGCGCTTAGGGCAGCAGCGCGTTGGCATTGTTCGGGCGAATCCGATCGGCGCCGATTTAGCAGAAGGCGCGGCAATCGTTGCGCAGCTACTAGATGAAATCCCACATCCTTTGGGTATCAAAAGCCATGTTGGGGGACAGAGCGAGGAAATGGCCGCGTCCTTTAATTCCTTAGCGTTTGCTTTATTGCTGGCTTTGATCTTGGTTTACTTGGTAATGGCTTCCTTGTTTGAGTCTTTACTGCACCCGTTTGTAATTATGTTTACGATCCCACTAGCGGGGATCGGCGCGGTGCTCGCACTCTTGGTCACCAATACGCCGGTGTCGGTTGTGGTCTTTATTGGCGGAATTCTGCTGGTTGGTATTGTGGTGAATAATGCAATTGTTCTAGTGGATCGGGTGAATCAATTTCGTCGTCAATCTGGTTTGGCCAAGCTCGACGCGCTGGTGGCCGGTACAAATGAGCGGCTTCGGCCGATTATGATGACAACGTTGACCACCGTACTGGGCTTGCTGCCGATGGCCTTGGGTTTTGGTGAAGCAGCGGAACTCAGAACCCCCATGGCGGTCACCGTCATTGGTGGTTTGATGATGTCAACGTTACTCACATTGGTTGTGATTCCTGTGGTCTACCTTGTATTGGATCGATCTGAATGAACTTAGCAACATTTGCTGTAAGCCGACCGGTAACGATCTCCATGTTCTTTTTGGGCTTGGCGATGATGGGCCTTTTCGCTGGGAGTCGGCTGGCTTTGGAGGAGTTTCCGGAAATGGAGATTCCGTTTGTTGGGATGGGGATTCCCTATCCGAACGCAACGCCAGAAGAAGTTGAAGAAAATCTGGCTAAACCGGTGGAAGAAGCCCTATCGCTGATGAGCGGCGTTCAACAGATTAACACCAGTAGCTATCAGGGCTACCTCTGGGTCAGCGTGCTATTGGACTTTACGATGGACATTGCCGGCAAAGGCATTGAAGCCAAAGATCTGATCGAGAATACCCGCAACCGATTGCCGGAATCGGTTCGATATATTGAGCTTCGGCAAGCTGATCCGAATGCTGAACCGATGTTAAACGTGATGTTTACCGCGCCAAATTTAGACAAAGCCACTGCGTTTGAGCGTTTAGATCAAGAGGTCAAACAGCGTATTGAGCGCATCCAAGGGGTCAATTCGGTAGAACTTTTTGGCGCAGATGAACGGTATGTTTTGATTTCGCTGAATCAGTTCAAGCTGGAGAGTTTAGGGCTCGATATGTTTAGTGTTCGCAGCCGCCTGCAATCGGAAAACTTTTTCACCTCTGCGGGTGGCGTCGAAGTCGGTTCAACGGAATTTAGAGTCCGACCCGTCGGGCAATTTGACAGCCTTGCTGATATTGAAAATCTCAGTTTCGGCACGCTCGGGATTAAGTTGCGAGACTTTGCAACGGTCGAATTTGCGCCCCAGGATCGGTCCGAACGAAGGCGGGTTAATGGCGCCGATTCGTTGGGGATGTCGGTCTTTAAAAAGCCGGAAGCCAACTTGGTGGCGGTGGCGCAGGCGGTTGAAGACGAGCTGGCGGCAGCATTTTCAGAAGAAGGCCTAGCCGATATCATCGTAACGCCAGTGGACAGTGCAGCGCGTGGCGTGATGACAGCCCTGTCGGATTTGCGAGACAGCGGCATGCTCGGTGGGTTTTTGTCTTTGGTGACGCTACTGCTGTTTATTCGGCGCTGGCGCAGCTCTTTAGTGATTGCCGCAACGGTGCCGCTGTCATTATGTGCAACCCTGGGTGTCATGTTCTTTATGGGGATGACGCTGAACATATTGTCTCTGGTGGGGTTAATGTTAGCGATCGGTTTGCTGGTCGATAATAGTGTGGTGGCCAGTGAAGCGATCGACTACCGGCGTCGTGCGGGGCTATCGCCAAAGCAAGCGTCTGTCGCGGGTGTTCAAGACATCAATATGGCGATCACGGCGGGCACTTTGACGACGGTGATCGTCTTTGTTCCCAGCTTTATGACGGATATTCAGCAGGTTGCTGTGATTCAGCAGAATATCGCCATTCCCCTATGTGTATCGCTGCTCGCGAGCTTGTTAATTGCACAGACCTTGGTCCCAACAGCTGCGGCGAGATTGATCGTTGCAGATGCGGCCCCGACACCGATTATCGATCGAATTGCGGCGGTCTATACGCGCCTGATCAGCCTAACCTTACGGCATCGTTTGATCGCATTCGTGCTCAGTTGCCTGGTGCTGCTGAGTAGCGTTTGGGCCTATCGGCAACTCGATGTGAATATGAATCCCGATTCTGAGTCCCCTAGGCTCGACCTTCGATTTTATATGCGGGGTTCAGTTGATATCGACGGCATCGAAAGTTTTGTTGATGAGCTCGAAGACTACTTGATCGTCAATAAGGAGCGTTTTTACATTAAAGATATGTTCAGTCGGTACGATGTGGATCGGGGCAATATCAGCCTGGTTTTATATGAAGATGCGCCGCTGTCACCGAAAGTCATCGAGCGTATGATCGAAGCAAAACTGCCGGTACTGCCCGATGTTCGGGTGCGCTTTGGGGGGCGGCATCGCGGGTTCGGTGGCGGCAATAATGGTCTGTCATTGCGCTTGATTGGGCCTTCGACCGATGTCTTGATTGAAGAATCTGACCGGCTTATCGAAGTTATGGAGACGGTTGATGGCCTGACCAATGTTAGAACCAACTCTGAATCCCGGCGGCAGGAAGTGGTTATTCGAGTAAAACCCGAGGCGGCTGGCCTGTACAACATTACCGCCCGTCAAATTGCGCAATCTGTTTCAACCGCCTTCGGCATTCAGTTGTCGCGCGGTTTACAGCAGCCTACCCGCGAATATGAAATCTGGATGGGTTTAAAAGATGGTCGAGAGGCAACCCTGACCGATCTTCGAAACCTCCCGCTCCTCGCGCCAGGCGGCGATCGAGTGGCCCTCACAACGGTTGCCGATTTAGAGATTAGAAGTTCTTTGCGGTCGATCAGACGAGAAAACCGGGAAACCGAAGTCCAGATTCAGTTTGATTTGAGTGAGGGCACAACCCCAGATCAGGCCAGTGCCTTGATCGAAGCCTTGATGGAAGATTATCAATTGCCGCCGGGTTACCGTAGCGAGCAAGGACCAGGGTTCTCAATTGATATTGAAATGGCGCAGGAAATGCTCATTAATATTCTGTTCGCGATTCTCTTGATCTACATGTTGATGGCGGCTTTGTTTGAGTCGGTTTTGTTCCCAATTGCGATATTGGTTTCAATCGGATTCAGTGTGGTTGGCGTCTTCTGGTTTTTATTACTAACTGGCACGACGTTTACGGCGATGGCGAGTACCGGTATGTTGCTCTTGGCGGGTATCGTGGTGAACAATGGCATCGTGCTGCTCAGCCGGATCATTCAACTGCGGGACGCCGGTATGTCTCGCCTTGAGGCGATCTTGGAGAGTGGTCGGCATCGGTTAAGGCCCATTCTGATGACCGTTTGCACAACCGTTGCAGGATTGTTGCCACTCGCCTTGGGAGATGTTCGGGTTGGGGGGCTCGGGCCCAGTTATTTTCCGATGGCCAGAACGATTATTGGCGGTTTGGTCTTCTCAACCCTGATTACCCTTGTCGTGTTGCCACTCATTTACGTGCTGCTCGATGATTTAAAGCAGTTTTCGCATCGCGTGTTTGTCGCCATGAAGCGGGGGCTACAGCGAGCTTAAGAAGGTCTTGAAGGCGATCCATGCTCAAAGCGCTGGCTATTTCAAACTATCGATCGATCCGGGCGCTGGTACTGCCATTGGGAGCGCTTAATCTGGTGACGGGCGCCAACGGATCGGGCAAATCCAATCTCTATAAGGCCTTGCGCTTATTGTCGGATACGGCGCTGGGCTCCGCCGCCGGTAGTATCGCAGGTGAAGGCAGTTTGGCGTCCGTGCTTTGGGCTGGTCCGGAGCAGTTCAGTCGCGGCATGATTCAGGGCGACGAGCCTGTTCAAGGCGGCCCGAAAAAACATCGAGTGAACTTGAGGCTGGGCATCGCTGGGGATGACAGTAGCTACGCGATTGATTTTGGTTTGCCCGCGCCCGTTGCGAGGACGCTTTTTGATGGGGATCCAGAAATTAAACGCGAGGTGATCTGGATCGGCGAGACCTATCACCATGCTCGGCTAATGATTGACCGAACGGGCCCGGTGGTCAAAGCAAGAGATGATTCGGGCGCCTGGCAAGTGCTGAACCGTCATTTGCCGGTCTTTGACAGCATGCTCGCGAGATCTTCCGATCCGATCCTTGCGCCCGAAGCGTGGGCATTGCGAGAGCATATTCGGTCGTGGCGCTTTTACGATCAGTTTCGGACTGACCGAGATGCACCGAGTCGACAAGCACAAATTGGCACTCGAACCCCGGTTTTGCACCATGACGGCCGAGATCTGCCTGCTGCTTGGCAAACCATCACAGAGATAGGGGATCAAGAGGGGTTGAACCGAGTTTTGGAGGACGCTTTCCCGGGCGCCGAGGTCCGTATTGAGCGTGACCAAGGCCGTTTTTCCCTTAAATTTCATCAGCGCGGTCTGCTGCGTCCATTAGATCAATGGGAGTTATCCGATGGCACGCTGCGTTACCTGTGCTTGGCTGCGGCGCTGCTCACACCACGCCCGCCAACGCTGATGATTTTGAACGAGCCCGAAACCAGTTTGCACCCAGAACTCTTGCCAGCGCTGGCGAGATTGATGCTGCGGGCGGCAGCGTCAACGCAGTTGTGGGTGACCTCCCATTCGGATGTGTTAATCAGTCTGCTGCAGGAACAGCCTGCTTGTAACCATCTGCGTTTGACCAAGCGCTTGGGCGAAACCCAACTGTTGGATGTCTCACCAGCGGAGATTCCGGCTTGGCGCTGGCCCAATCGGTAACGGGTCAGCTTTAAAATGCGACAATGGTTTAAGAGGCCCCTTGCGCTGGTTAAAAAGCAGTGACTTGTCAGGGTCCGTTAATTCGGTTTTGATGCCGCAAGGTCGAGCATTGAGGTGGAGTCGATCGACTTTCGAAGTACCCGTTTAGAGCAGGCTCAAAAATTCACGGTAGCGAGAACTAAGACTTCAGGGGAGAACAAGATGAAAAATTGGAAATGGGGTCTGTTGACCATGCTGTTCGCGATTGCGCCGGTGTCCGCCGAGCGCTGGGAGGCAGACATTGAGCGCCGCACTGATGTCCACACAAAAGAGGTTGTGGCGCTGAGGCACTGGTTTCATGCAAACCCTGAACTGGGAAATCGAGAGTTCAATACGGCCGCTCGAATTGCGGGCGAGTTGCGCGCTTTGGGCTTTGACGAGGTGCGCGAAGGCATTGCACACACGGGGATCATCGGCCTGTTACGGGGCGGTCAGCCCGGCCCGGTCGTCGCGCTTCGCGCGGATATGGATGCCTTGCCGGTTAAAGAAAAAACGGGTGTGCCCTTTGCCTCTACCGTCACCACCCTTTGGGAAGGCGTCGAGACCGGGGTCATGCATGCCTGTGGGCATGATGCGCACATGGCGATCCTTCTGGGCGTGGCGCGGGTCTTGTCGGACCTCCGCGCCGAGATGCCTGGCACCGTGATGTTCATCTTTCAACCAGCAGAAGAGGGCCCGCCAGGTGATGAAGAAGGCGGGGCTGAATTGATGTTAAAAGAAGGGATTTTTTCTGGCCCAGATCGACCGGGTGCCGTTTTTGGGCTGCATGTTTTTCCAGGACCGACGGGTTCTATTATGTATCGACCAAACGGCTTTATGGCGGCCTCGGATTACTTGGAAATTAATGTTGCAGGGGTGCAGACCCACGGCTCGATGCCTTGGCATGGGGTCGACCCCATCGCGAGCGCCGCGCAGGTCGTCAATAGCCTGCAGACCGTTGTCAGTCGTCAGATGGATATTAGTATTGCACCGGCAGTCGTCACCATTGGTACCATTGCTGGGGGCAATCGTGGCAACATTATCTCAGATGGGGTCCGCATGACCGGAACCATCCGCACGCTCGATCCCGACATGCAAATTGAGATCCATGAGCGCATCCGTAATACCGCAACCGCTGCTGCGGCGACCTTGGGCGCGACCGCTGATGTCCTGATCGACGTGGGCTATCCCGTGACGGTGAACGACCCAAATCTGACCCAAGAAATGGCGGGCGTGCTGAACTGGGCCGCTAACGGGGCCGCGAGCGTGGTACCGCCGATTATGGGGGCAGAAGATTTCTCCTATTTGGCGATGGAAGTGCCTGGATTGTATTTTGCGCTTGGGGTGTTGCCTGAACCGGAAGATGATCGGATTGTTGGGGTAAATCACTCACCGTATTTTTATGTCAATGATCGAGCGTTGCCCGTCGGCATTCGAGCTTTGTCAGGCTTGGCCTTAAACTGGCTATCAGCGCGCGCGCCGGAATGATGCCGGGACTGGGATTACGCTTGTGGCGATGGCTAAGGACGTTGCCGGGGAGGGTGAATCGATGCCGTTGAGTGTGCCGGATCATCTTGCTTTAGGCCTCGACCTCATGGGCCCCGCGAGCTGTAACGGCCGGAGCAATGGTGACGTCCGCACGGCGTTAGGCCATCCATTAGATCAGCAGTATGTGCCTTGCCGAGAAAGCGGCGTTGATGCGCCGTCTGGCCGCGTTGAGTCGGTTGATGATTTCGCATCAGAGCGCTACCCCGGCACCACCCGAAAATTATGGCTGTATACGCCTGCAATGCGGGTGTTGGCGGCACCCAATCGCTTGATCCTTTTCAATGATGGCGGCGCTTATCTGGCGCGGGAAGGCCCGGCTCGAGCGACCAAAGTGATGGATACGTTGCATCAAACCGGTGAACTGACCAACACCTTTGGTGTCTTTATCCAGGCGGGTCAAGGTGATGTGATGCCGTCCGCGTCCCCCTTGGCCTCTTATGGTATCGCTGAGGCGCAACGCAGTTGGGAATATGATCGATTAACGAACGACTACAGTTTTTTCTTGACGGATGAGGTGATGCCCTTTGCAGCAAACCTTCTCAAGGTGACTTGGTCAGCGGCACCGGCGGATATTATTTTGTGCGGCATCAGTAGCGGCGGTATTGCGGCCTTTACAGCGGCTTGGCACCAGCCAGATCGGTTTCAGAATGTGCTGTCCCATTGTGGCTCCTTCACCAATATCTGGGGTGGTCATAATTATCCTTATCTGGTTCGCACGACGCCCAGAAAACCCTTAAAAGTGTTCCTGCAAAGCGGCGCAAACGATGCTGAGACCTTATTCGGTGATTGGGCAACGGCCAATCAAGCGATGTTCAAGGCGCTGGTTTATGCCGGTTATGATGTCCGATTCGAGTTTGGAGAAGGCGGGCATACCTTGCGACACGGCGGCGCATTGCTCGCGGATAGTTTGCGCTGGTTCTGGCCGACCTGATCAGACCGGCTAGCCAGCACCGGGTGATTTCAGGTGCGCAACAAGCGTTGGCCAGGGGGATAGGTCTCAGACGCAGGCAAGCGCACAAATTGCTTGGCTGTAATCTGAAGTCGAGCAATGGTCGGCGCTCATTGCAATGGCGACGGGTTGTATTTTTTCGTACTGCGTGGCGCCTGCTAACCAATATCGAACCATCGTTGCCGAGCGCCAGTCTAATCCTTAGAGTTTGAAGGGTATTTTCAAACCAAAAGGAGTCACTAATGAGCTATACCTCTTTTTCGATTGGCCGCGTTGGGCGTGCTTGGGATGGTATTGAACCTGGGTCCGAGGCTTGGGCCGCGCTGCAAGCAAAACAAATGCAAATCTTGGCGGATGCCGGTGCCGAGACCCTCGCAGGCGGATGGGCAACCGGCATCGGTAAGTTTGTCAACATCAACACCTACCCAGACATTGAGTCCTCCAAGCGGGTCATTGCCCGGTTGGCGGCGACCCAGTTGTTTGAGGTTGAATCCTCGGGGCCCTTCATGTCTACCGAAGAGATGATGACCTTAATGGTCTGATGGAAGATTGAAGGTCAGCTCGCCTTTTAGGCGATCTTTGACCTTCGCAGCAGCAAGGGGGTTCGAATCTGTCAGATGAGGGGATCAGGCCAGCCAGTAGCGCCCCAGCCCTTTACCCGTTTTGATCTAGAAAAAGCCATCGGATTACGAAAAGCCGTGCCGCAGCCCCGAGCCCGCGCAGGGGGGCTGGCTTCAATCCGAGGGGCGATGACAAATTTGGCACCCTGTAAAAGTGGTTTAAATTCAATGAAATAAGGAATTTTTCTATGCGGACGATATTGACGATATTAATGACACTCAAATCTTTACGAATTCTGCTGGTATCAACGTTGGCGACGCTGGTTTCAATCAGTGTGTTGGCGGGTCCGAACGTGACGTTTCACAACCTGGCAGTTCTGCCGGGTAAGCAGTCTACGGTTGTCGATGGCGCTCGAAAATTCATGAGTTCAAAAACTGGACAGCAGTTTAAGGGCTCGATGCATCTCAACCGAATTGCTTCCAATGGTAAGAGTCCGGCAACCCACACCTTAGTGGTGTTGCAGAACAGCCGTAAAGCGGCGGCTGAATGGAGTGAAACGCTGGCCAATAGTCAGGATTTCAGTGACTGGATGGCGACGCTGCGGGCGTCTTCACAACCGGTTTCGAGCACCAATATGGATATGGTCAAAAGCTGGGGCAAGATCGACAATGCTGATCGTTACTGGGATGTAAACTATTTTTCAACCAAAGATCCAGCTGGCGTGGTTGCCGCAATGGATCAATTGATGAAGAGCGATCGGTTCCAAGCTTTCCCAGGTCAGGTTTGGCTGAATGCCACGGCCTTTGGTGGCGACATGGTCCACGGGTATACCACGCACATGTTCGCAGTGGGTTATCAATCCATGGCGGAGTATGAGGCCTGGAATGATGCGCATCGTTCCAGCGCTGAATTTCAGGTGTTTATGAAGGCGCTCAACGACAAGGTAAGCTGGCTCAATAGTGAGCTGGTTTATAACGTGCTCGTGTTTGATGAGCAGACATCGCTGGAATCGTTCGGATCGTAACGAGGGAGTCAGCAGAGCCGGTTTCAAGGCGAAAGAGGCGCGTGGCGCCTTCCGCTGAGCATGATTGGGACCACTTTGAAACGAAAACGCGTGCCAGTTATCAGGCCTTGGCAGAACAGATCCAGTCAGGTCGCAATAACCGGGCCGTCCGGGGGTTGCCGCTGATTAGGCGGCGGGTGTAAGGCTGCGGTTGTAAGACGGGTTGTCGGCTGCCATGCCGACCCGGTTTGTCCCGAACTGAATCACGTCTCGACCGGGATCGATCGCGTGGACAGCAAAAGGGTTCGATAAGTCGATTGAAGATAATCCGCGCTGGCGTTGCGTCTTAGAAAGTTTGTAAGGGTAATATAAGAGGCGACGGCAGCTTTTTGTTTGCAAGGAACGCCACGGCAATTGTCTTTGTAACATCAAGATGACCCAGCGATTGGGGCGAACCATCTTCAGCTCGATGCGTGCGCTCGGCCATTTGGTTCTTTCTCTGGCCGCAGCGTTTCATCGCTTTCGGGACGCGCCGACTGGGTTTTCCGGGGCGCCCCCTGAGCGCAAGGTTCAAATACGGGACCCAAAACGTATTGAATATACGACGTCGTGTGGTTTTGTGTAGGATACGCCAATATTCTCAATCAGTTAGGTGCGCCCATGAGCGACTTCAGCGGCAAAAACATCGTTGTGACCGGCGCGGCATCTGGCGTCGGGGCGGCGGTTGTTCGCCGCAGCTCCGAACGGGGTGCACAGGTTATTGGCTTAGATATCAACAAGGCAACAGATGGGTCTGTTGTCAACGCTGAAGGGGGGCAATGCCATCACTGTGATGTGAGCGATGTTGCGAGCTGGCAAGAAACCGCGAGGATGCTGGCTGACCGCTTTGAGTTAATTGATCACCTGCATCTGAATGCGGGCATTCAGATTGCGTCACCCGAGGCGCCGCTGGCGGATTATCAATTCCGCGCAATGGATCTCGCGCGTTATAAAAAAATGACTGGGGTTAACATCGATGGGGTGGTCTATGGGCTGCACCACCTGTTACCCCTGATGCGTCCGGGGGGAAGCATTGTGGTTACCGGATCCCTTGCGGGTATTACGCCTTATGATGTTGATCCCTTGTACGCTATGACGAAACATGCTGTGACCGGTTTGGTTCGGAGCCTCAAGCGGGAGCTCGGCGAACGGCAACTTCGCATCAATGCGCTGTGTCCCGCGGGGATTGATACCGGCATCATTCCGCAGGCCCAACGGACCCTAGAGGCCGTCTTTATGACCGCTGACAATGTGGCGGACGAAGTGCTGATGCTGTTTAACGTGCAAGACAGCGGCGCGACTTGGGCCAAGGTGAGCGAGCGCAAACCTGCTTGGATTGTCCCAGCCCCAGGCCAGAAGAAACGGTCTAGATAAAACGATCTGGTTAAAATGGTCTAGTCAAAAAGTGCTGATACTACGATTTTCAGCAGAAGCTGATGGGTCATCGACAAATAAGGGACGCGCCATCGCGCTGACCAGTCGTTTCTCTGAACAGACCCTGCGTTTTCGCAATCGACGGAGTCTGAGTTGCCACGGCGCTTGAGGGGGCATCGATTGGCTTGTAGGCCCGCTTGCCGGAGCAGACTTTAATCGACTGCGCATCCGGCCTAGTCCGCTGTAGGCCGGAGAAACCCCGTTAGCCTCGTCAGGCCCCCGACGATTAAGATTGAATAGTAGGGCAAGACAGTCGATATTCGGCGAAACAAAAACTAAAAAAAATTCAAGGCGCATTCACATGGACATCAATGAGGCAGTGGCCGTCGTCACGGGCGCAGGTTCGGGTATTGGTCGCGCGTTGGCTTGCCGGCTTGTGGTGGCGGGTGCAAGAGTTGTGGTGTGTACGGATATTGATGCAGACGCCGCACGAGCAACGGCTAACCTGATTGGTTCGAAGGCATCTGCCGAGGTTTTGGATGTTGCCGATCAGGCGGCGATAGAAAATCTCGTTCAGCGGGTGGAATCGGCTTACGGCCGGATCGATCTATTCGTCTCAAATGCGGGTTATGCGCGCGGCGGCGGCTTAAATCTCGATACAGATCAGTGGCGAGACATGATGGAGGTGCATCTTTGGGCCCACTTGAACGCGGCACGCGCGGTGATTCCAGGGATGATAGCGCGAGGGGGCGGCTACCTGCTCAATACGGCGTCGGCTGCAGGTCTCTTAACTCAGCTGGATTCTGGCCCCTATGCGGTGTCCAAACATGCCGCCGTTGCGCTTGCGGAGTGGCTCGCCATTAACTATGGCGACCAAGGCATTGGCGTTTCAGTGTTGTGTCCGCAGGCTGTCCGCACCAACATTTTGGGCAAGCCGTCTGGTCGTCTTAGTTCTCAGAAATCAAACTCAAATCAGGCGGCTCAAGACGGCATTCTATCGCCTGAAGCGGTCGCGGATGACTGCATCAACGCAATTATCGCAGAGCAATTTTTAGTGCTGCCCCACAAGATTGTTGCAAAATATTTCGCCAACAAAG
>ENA-UOXV01002763-UOXV01002763.1-marine-metagenome-genome-assembly--contig:-NODE-2763-length-22491-cov-9.740150_pt1 | contig 22491 bp, 21 predicted proteins | sample MGYA00238165_ERZ766961 | MGnify/ENA primary metagenome ERZ766961 (study PRJEB28924, sample SAMN03173240) | marine metagenome | biome: Marine; feature: Water; material: Subsurface seawater | place: North...
CCATTCTTCCACTTTATCGCGCATTTCCATAATCAAGCGTTCTGCCATGACCCGGCCAACCCCAGGAATACCATTCAGCGTCTTAACATCATTTAATTGGACCAGTCGTGAAAAACCTTTTGCGTCCAGCGTCGATAAAATAGACAGCGCCAACCTAGGTCCAACTTTATTGACTTTAATCAATGCTCGAAACAAGTCTCGATCGGATCTATTGAGAAAGCCAAAAAGCGTATGGGACTCTTCCCGAACAACAAAGTGTGTATAAAGCTGAACGAGATCTTTGCGATTGTGCAGTGTTAAAGCCGTCGCCAACGGCACCTCGACTTCATATCCGATTCCACCCACGTCCAAGATCAATTGCTGGTCTTGGATTTCGAGTAACCAACCTTTTATTTGAGAAATCATACGTCCGGCTCCACCAATCGACCCTTACGGAAGCGGCCCTTGGTCGCGCCCAAACGATGCAAATTGCCCATCGTCTGCGTATGACAAAGCGCAATGGCTAGCGCATCAGCCGCATCTTCTTGCGGCATCCCTGCAAGCGATAGTAAAACTTGAACCATATGCTGAACTTGCGCTTTTGTTGCAGCGCCACTTCCCACCACCGCTTGCTTTACTTTCTTTGCCTCGTACTCGAACAAAGGAATGCTGTGCCGGGCTGCTGCCAGCAAAGCGACCCCTCTAGCTTGTCCAAGCTTTAGCGCCGATTCTGCGCTCCGCGCCATGAAGATACGCTCTATTGCAATGTGATCTGGTTGATACTGACCAATGAGCTCTGTTAATCCAGAGTAGATTTCATTTAACCGGTGCTCAGCTGTTTCCGACAAGGTGGCGCGAATACAACCACTGGTAACATAAGCCGTCGTTGCCGCGGCATGATCGATCACCCCAAAACCCGTCACACGAGAGCCAGGGTCTATTCCTAAAACCACTGCCATAGCGACATCCTGTTTTCCAACTTAAAGTCTAGCACAGGCGACTGCTTGCCCAATGAGCCCGTCAATTGAGCCGAAGTTACGGCGGTTAAATGCCATAGTCGACAATCAGGTCGCGTCTTCCTCGTTTGGGAAATTGGCGTTGGTATACAGGTTAGTCACATCATCGAGGTCTTCTAGCAGGTCAAGCAACCGTAATACCTTTTCCGCTTGCTCATCATCCAAATCCGTATAGGTTTGCGGGATCATGGCCACCTCAGCCGTTTCCGCCTCAAACTCTGCTGCCGCGAGCGCATCCTTGACGTGCGCAAAGTCCTCTGGCGACGTTGTGACTTCAACGGTGCCATCGGCTGCAACATCGACATCTTCGGCACCCGCATCAATTGCGGCTTCTAAAACGGCGTCTTCACAACCAGCTGCCGCAAAAACAATCTGTCCTTTCTTCTCGAACAAATAAGCCACCGACCCATCCGTTCCAAGATTGCCTCCGGCTTTACTAAAGGCATGACGGACTTCAGCGACCGTGCGATTTTTATTATCCGTCATGGTTTCAACCATCACCGCAACACCGCCGGGGCCATAGCCTTCATAAACCAGCGACACCAGTTCTGCACCATCTTGACCGCCAGCGCCTCGGACGATCGCACGCTCCATCGTGTCTTTTGGCATCTGCACCGCTTTGGCCTTGTCCACCAAATTACGCAGGCTCGGGTTATCCTCAACGCTACCACCGCCATCGCGCGCAGCAACCGTCAATTCTCGGATGAGCTTGGTAAACACCTTGGCCTTCTTCGCATCCTGACCTGCTTTCCGGTGCTTTATATTGCTCCACTTGCTGTGACCTGCCATGTCGTCCTCACCAGCGTCAAAGGTTTGTTTTGATACTCAGTTCGCGTAACTGCTTGCCATCCACCTCACCGGGTGCCGCAGTCAACAAACACGTCGCAGTTTGGGTTTTGGGAAACGCAATGACGTCTCTAATCGCCTTCGTGCCAGACAACAACATCACCAGACGATCGAGCCCAAAGGCAATGCCGCCATGGGGTGGGGCCCCCAATTCAAGCGCTTCAAGCAAAAAGCCGAATTTCGACTGTGCCGCTTCATCTGACAGGGCGAGCACGTTAAAAATCGCGCGCTGGCGATCAGGGTCATGAACCCGGATCGAACCACCACCAACCTCGTAGCCATTGATCACCATGTCATAGGCTCGCGACCCAACAGCACCGGGATCTGCCAGCATTTCCTCAACTGAACCTGTTGGGTGGGTAAACGGGTGATGAACCGCGGTCCAAGCCCGAGCGTCCGTTTGCTCGAACATCGGGAAATCGATCACCCAACAGGCGGCCCAGGCTTTTTCATAAAGATTGAGATCTTCGGCCAATCGGCACCGCAAGGCACCCAAAGCATCATTTACCACGGACGCTTTATCTGCACCGAAAAATATCAGATCGTTGTCTTCGGCATCGAGTCGATCCAATACCTGATGCACCACAGCCTCGGGTAGAAACTTCAGGATTGGCGATTGCAGCCCCGCCATACCGCCGGATCGATCGTTGACTTTAATATAAGCCAGTCCTCTCGCACCATAAATCGCCACGAACTTGGTCAGATCATCGATATTCTTTCGGCTAAGGCGATCGCCTTGAGGTAATTTTAGCGCGGCGACTCGACTGTCTGGATCATTGGCTGGACCACTAAACACCTTAAATTCAACATCGGCCATTAAATCTTCAATATCGACAATTTCTAAACCAAAACGAAGATCCGGTCGATCACTCCCAAACCGACGAATCGACTCTTTGTAGGACAATACCGGGAACGCTGGTAACGTGACGTCAATTAATTCTTCAAACAATCCGGCTACCATTTTCTCGGCAAGATCCATGATGTCTTGTTCTGAAACAAACGCGGCCTCGATATCGATTTGCGTAAACTCTGGTTGTCGATCAGCTCTTAAATCCTCGTCCCGAAAGCATCGTGCGATCTGATAATAGCGATCAAACCCCGACATCATCAGCAACTGTTTAAAGATTTGGGGCGACTGCGGCAACGCATAAAAGTTGCCCGGGTGAACCCGCGATGGCACAAGGTAATCCCGAGCGCCTTCCGGCGTCGCTTTGGTTAAAATGGGTGTTTCGAGATCAACGAAGCGTTGGTCGTTCAAATAATTTCGGACAAAATGCGTCGCCGCTGACCGCAACCGCATGCGGTACTGCATGTCGGGCCGCCTGAGATCAATGTATCGGTACCGCAACCGAACATCTTCACCGGCTTCTGAGTATTCGTCTAATTGAAACGGCGGTGTTTTACTCCGATTGAGAATCGTTAGAGTCTGACCCAGAACCTCAATCTCACCTGTGTTCATTTTAGGGTTGACGGCCGCCGCTTCTCTCGCACGAACTCGGCCTTCTATCGCCACGACAAATTCGTTCCGAACTTGATCCGCCAAGGCAAAACTCTCAACGGTATCGGGGTCGAACACCACTTGGACAAGGCCCGCATGATCCCGAACATCGAGAAAAATCACGCCGCCGTGATCCCGCCGTCGGTGAACCCAACCGCATAAGCTAACGCTTTCATCGATGTGATCAGAACGTACCTCGCCGCAATAGTGACTTCTCATAATCTCTTCCTAGTACGTTCTTATCTAAACTCATCAAGCGCACGATCGCGCCAAGGTCTCATTTATTGTAGCAATCCAACTGCTAATCCGCCGAACTTGATGGCGAACTAGATGCCGAGCCAGACGACGTATTGGCGCTGCCTGAACCACTCGACGAGTCGCCTGAGGCGCTAACATTTTTCTTCGTCCCAGTTTTGAAATCGGTTTCGTACCATCCACCGCCTTTCAACCGAAAAGCGGCTGCAGAAATCAGTTTTTTTAACGTTGGATTATCACAGGCGGGACAATCCATAAGCGGGCTATCCGAAAACTTCTGGATCTTTTCCAGACGAAATTGGCAATTGCCACAAAGGTATTCGTAGATTGGCATTTAAGGCACTCCCAACATGACCCAGGTGACTTCCTGGGCGGCGAATTATACCCAAACCAGACCCGACACAACACTACCGAGCGCTTAAACTATAAATATAGGATAAAACAATCGCGCACTGACCTAAAACACTTGCCCAGAAGGGTTTCATCCGTTATAAAAGCTCCCATGGTCAATCAGGGGGTCAGATCTTGACTTTTTGATTCGTCATATCGGTTCACGCGTGAACGCTTGGCCCAAACAATTAACTTTCAAACAAAAGGATGGTTTCCATGGCAGCAAAAAAAGCGACTGCAATCAAAACGAAGTACACCAAAAGCGCCATCATTGATTCCGTTGCCGGAAGCACTGATCTTAGCAAGAAGCAAGTCAACGCCGTATTAGACGAGCTAACAAGCCTCATTGAGAGACACATCAAGAAAGGCGGCGCAGGAGAGTTCACGCTGCCAGGCCTGATGAAAATCAAAACGGTTAAGAAACCAGCCAGAAAAGCTAAAAAAGGTGTTCCCAATCCTTTCAAGCCAGGCGAAACAATGGATGTTGCAGCAAAGCCTGCAAGCACAGCCGTTAAGATACTCCCACTGAAAGGGATGAAAGATTTCGTTTAATCGAAGTGCTTTCGAAAAAGGCCGCTCAAGCGGCCTTTTTTTTGCCTGATACTGGCTGAGCGAGAACCTCAAGAACTGAGAAAACAGCCGATCGGCAAAATGACACTCATCGAACCGATTGACCTTGGCGGCATTCATTCTAACTTTTAGGTCTTGAGGCGCCTCACCATTTCAACACCTTAACGCTTAAACGCTTATACGCTGAGATTAACTTGGTACGAATGGTTCAACTTAAACGAGCCGATCTGCAAGTGGCTTCACTTGGCCGGAAAAACCAGCCAACATCAGCTCGTTTTGAACCACTCCAATCAAAGAAACGCCTCCACACTTGTTTGGATCTGGCATAAAATAACAGCTCAATCGCGACGATTAGACCACCAGATCAGGATCTGGGGTATTTCAAATGAATCAACGCGCGTCGGTCTCTAACCAGCAAGGAATCCTAAGGCCATGAAAGCCACGCAATTTACGCTTACGACGCTCAAAGAAACACCCTCCGACGCAGAAATTATTTCCCACCAGCTCTTAATAAAGGGCGGCTTCATTCGAAAACTGGCGTCAGGCATCTACTCCTGGATGCCACTTGGTCTTCGGGTGCTTCGAAAAGTGGAAACCATTGTGCGTCAAGAAATGGATCGATCAGGCGCTCAGGAATTATTAATGCCGGTCACGCAACCCGCGGAACTTTGGCAAGAATCAGGACGCTGGCAACTTTACGATGAGGGCTTGTTACTCAAATTCAAAGACCGGCACGATCGCGAGTTTTGCCTCGGTCCAACCCATGAAGAAGTGATTACGGATATTGCCCGTGCTGAGTTGCGCAGTCACAAGCAACTTCCGGTTAATTACTACCAAATTCAAACCAAGTTCAGAGATGAGACGAGGCCCAGGTTTGGCGTTCTTCGGGCCCGGGAATTCATAATGAAAGATGCTTACTCGTTCCATGCATCCAGTGCTTGCCTCCAAGAGACCTTCGATGTCATGCATGCCACCTATGAGCGCATTCTGAACCGAATGACCCTGGATTTCCGCGCGGTCGATGCCGACAGCGGTAGTATCGGTGGATCAGCCTCAACGGAATTTCATGTTTTGGCAGACAGCGGCGAAGACCGCATCGCATTTGGCTCCAAAGGGCGCTACGCGGCAAATATTGAGCTCGCCGAGGCCCTTACGCCCGCAGAGCAAGATGAACCCTTACAGCCAATGCGAGACGTTCCAACTCCGAATCAAAAAACCATTGCAGACGTCGTCGCTTTTCTCAATATTGATATCACCAAAACCCTAAAAACCCTCGTCGTAAGAGGGAAAGACACGCCGCTGGTCGCGATCGTTCTTCGCGGCGATCACACACTCAATCCATTAAAGGCGGCAAAAACAGGACTCATTGCAGAGCCAATGACGCTTGCGACGGAGGCAGATATTGCCTCGGAACTTGGCTGCAAACCTGGCTCTATCGGTCCTATTGACCTCAAGTGCCCAATCATCGTCGACCGCGCAGCCAGCGTTATTAAGAACTTTACGTGTGGCGCAAATCAGGACCACCTACATTTTGCTAACGCAAATTGGGTTCGCGACGCCGCCCTTGGCACCGTTGCAGATCTGCGTAATATCGAAATTGGCGACCCCGCGCCCAATGACGATGGCACAATCGAGATTCGCCGAGGCATCGAGGTTGGCCACATTTTCCAACTTGGGAACAAATACAGCGCGCCTCTAAAGGCCACAGTTCTCGATGCTGCTGGCAAGTCCCTCACCATGCTAATGGGCTGCTACGGCATTGGCGTTTCACGCCTTGTTGGCGCCGCAATTGAACAAAATCATGACGACAAGGGTATTATCTGGCCGGCGAGCATTGCGCCTTTTGAAGTCATTCTCATTCCCATAAATGCGCATAAATCTGAAGCCGTCCAAGCCGCCACGGACTCGCTCTACAACCAATTGTGCGCGACAGGCATTGAAGTTCTTTTGGACGATCGAGATCAAATACGACCCGGTGCAAAATTTGCCGATGCCGAACTTTTGGGCTTCCCACACCGGATCGTAATCGGCGACCGCGCCTTAGCCGACGGCGCAGTTGAATACACGGATCGGGCAACGGGCTCAACCGAGGCCTGGCCCGTAGAGGCCGTTGTGCAACGCCTTGTTGCCCATCTGAGAACCCCGTCGTAACACGCTGAGAGTCGTCAATCCAGCGCCTTTTTAGTGCCTAGGATGCTTCAAGAACTTGCATGACGCTGGCCTTGGTTTGCGGTCCAACCAGCTTCGCGGCGATGCCGCCATCTGGCCTTACAATGACCGTTGTCGGTAGCACTGACGGCACCTCATAGCCAAATTGGCCAGCCGGGTCCTGAATCACAACCGGAAACTCAATCTTCATCTTCTCAAGGTCAGCCAGCTGCATCGAAGGATCGCTGGGCGCATCAAAATTAACGCCGAGCACAATCAAATCTGACCGAGCGTCATGGTGAATCTCATTAAATTCTGGGATCTCAGTGATACAGGGCCCGCACCAAGTCGCCCAATAATTAATCACCAACCATCGATCTTTTAGATCCGACGCCGTGACCCCACTGCCGCCAACCACCTCAAAGACCGGGCGCTCGCAACCGACCAATACAATGCAGGCCAAAATCAAAAAACATCGTTTCATGGACACGATTCCCGTTCTGTTCATACTGAAATTTTTCCTTCCGCTGAGCCGTCGCCCAGCGACTGTTTGTCAACAAAAAATGCGCAGGCATGACACCGAATCCCTCGGCGTTTAATCCGCTTTATCTTACGCCACCTCGCCCAGTCGCTAGATCTGACAACAAAATCGTCTGCCCGTGCAAAAGGGTCTTACAGCCTGCTTCCAAAATCATTCAAGACTGAAAACTCAATGAAGCAAGGCCGCTCAGCCATCAATCAGGTGTTAAACCAAACCATTCCCTTAACCATCATAATTCACGGCCGCCAATTTCAGCGACCCACTCTGCGCCCGCTAAAATAATCAACCAAGAGATATAGATCCAGAGCAATAATCCAGGCAGTACAGCGAAGGCACCGTAAACCACTGCTATATCGGAATAGGTCATCATCAAAGCGAAGCCAAACCGAGCGAGCTCAAAGATCACTGCAACGCCAATACCCCCTAACAGGGCTTGCCGCCAATTCACCGAAATATTGGGAATGACCCAGTAAGCCAAGGTGTACATTGTTGCACTCGTCATAAACGGTAATATCCAAAGCCCCCATTGGGAACCGGCGAAGTTGGACAAATACGGCAACGAAAATACATAGATACTAATCGACATACCCAAGACTAGGAGCAGCGGGCCTATGGATAACAGCGCAATGTAGACCGCCAACCTCCGCACACCGGTTCGCGGCACTTTAATTCGCCAAATCTCATTGAACGTCTTCTCAATCGTATTCAGCATTAAAATAGCGGTTATTCCCAGCAAACCCGCGCTCGGAATGCTCAAAGTTTGGGCTTGATCCGAGAACTGTCTTAGATATCCCTGCGCTGTAGCCACACTCTCCGGTACCACATAGGAGAAAATAACGTCCTCCATAGAACGACTTAACGCCAGGAAGGTATCAAACGTCGAAAGGGAGAGATACGCGATCGTCAGTCCAGGCACCAAGGCAAACAAGGTCTGAAAGGTGAGTGCACCCGCAACCATCTGACACCGATCTGCCTGGTAATTCAGCGCAAAACGGCGCACTTTATCAACCACGATTCGGACGCGCGCTGTTAATACTGCGCCCTTTTGGGCACAATTATTGCCTGTTTCATCCAAGATTAACTCGATACCTATGACCCAAACCGTACTGTACCACAATCCAAATTGCTCAAAATCCCGGGCCACACTTGCGCTGCTTCAGGCATCAAATATCCCTTTCTCGGTCCGCGAATATCTTCACGATACACTGAATTATGACGAAATTTCGCAGCTTCTTGGCTTACTCAAACGCTCGCCGATCGACCTCATTCGGGAAAACGAGCCCATTTTAACCACAATGGATTTAAGCCTTTGTGACCTCAACGATGATGCCTTGATTCGTCTTTGCGTGACCTACCCAATCCTCATTGAGCGTCCGATCGTTGTGCATCAGGGGGCAGCCTGCATTGGTCGTCCCATAGAAAACGTCGTGCAGCTTCTGACGCCCAGCCCGTAATCGCGCCAGGACTTACGAGAACGCCCCATTCAGTGCGGGGCAAAAAGCGCTTGGCTGTCACGACACCCCCCTATTCTCGTCAGAACCTGACATCCTTAGATTCAGAGCAACCGCAACAATGCCAAAATACGCCAAAACATTTATAAACAGCCTTCGAGGCCCTAATCCAAGGGCGACAGCGTGAACGTCAAACCGCCAAGACGCAAAGAATGTACCGACCAAACTACATCAAGCGGTCCTTAGCGGTAAAAATAACGCCTAGCCTCTTCGCACCACTGATGCCCATTGACTGAGATTCAGTGAATAATTTTCGGAACAGACAACGTAGGCGCACTCGGGGGCCGATCCGTCTCGGAATCAACGTCATCCTTTGCGGTTGAGCGACCTTGCTGTTGCCGCACTTCATACCGCCGGGTCACAATCTCGCCGTCCAATATAGACGGCAACTGCTCAAGAAAAATTTCCATGTGCGCGGTCTGAAAGTGATCTTGAAGCGCGTCTACCGACGTCCACTCTTGAAACAATAAAAATTGACAAGGGTTCGTCAACGACGCATAAAACTCGTAACTCACGCAACCGGCTTCAAGCCGGCTGGCCGTCGCCATTTCTTGCATCAGGTCTAACGCACGGGGCCGCTTAGCTTTTACGACATGTAAAACGCCATGCACTATAATCATCTGTCCGCGCCCGCTTCACGGTGCACCGAAAAGCCAGACCAGGCCTGAGAAACTGGCATCAGCTCAAGCTGATTGACATTGACGTGGGGCGGGCGCATTGCAACCCATAAAATGACTTCGGCGACATCTTCGGCAGACAACGGCTGCATACCCTGATAAACGGCGGCGGCTTGCACCTCATCACCGCCAAACCGCACTTTGGAGAATTCGGTCTCGCACATTCCTGGCTCGATATTGGTCACTCGAATGCCTTTGCCCAAAAGGTCTGCTCGAAGGTTGCGACTAAATTGCTGCACAAAGGCTTTGGTACCCCCATAAACATTACCGCCAGGGTACGGCCAGCTGCCCGCGACCGAGCCTAAATTAATGATCTGGCCGGCACCTCGCGCGACCATTGCTGGCAAGATCGCGCGCGTGCAATACATCAGGCCTTTGATATTGGTATCTACCATGGCGTCCCAATCGTCCAGGTCCGCGTCATCAGCACCGCCCAGGCCCAATGCCAAGCCGGCACTATTCACTAAAACCGAGACCTTAGCCACGCGTTCCGGCAGCGTGGTCAGGGATGACAAAACATCCGCCTTATGGCGCACATCGAGTGCAATTGTTACAACTTCGACCGCGCTTGACAGCGCAGTTTTCATCTCGGCAAGCCGGTCTGCTCGACGCGCCACCAGCACCAAATCAAAGCCCGCATCCGAAAAGCATTTAGCCGCTGCGCGACCAAAGCCTGAGCTTGCGCCTGTAATAACGACACTACCCATGAGATTGCCTTGCGATCTCCCCTATACCGGACAGGATGAACCCGCTAGCAATTTCTTCCAGAATTTTGGGGTCATCAATCGTGGGCGGCGCTTCAACGGTTAACCCATCTGCAATTTGACGCAGCGTCTTACGCAGAATCTTACCCGAGCGCGTCTTTGGTAATCGTGCGACCTCAATCACCAATTTAAAGTTTGCAAAGGCACCGATCTCTTTCCTGACCTGGTAGATCAGTTCTTTTTGGATTTCTGAAAATGCGGCGGCGCTGTTGTCTTTAAGCATCACGAGGCCAACCGGAACCTGTCCTTTATCCCGGTCTTGAACACCAACCACCGCGCATTCGGCAACTGCAGGATGCGCGGCAACAATGGCTTCCATCTCCCCGGTTGAAAGACGATGACCCGCAACGTTGATCACATCATCGGTTCGGCCCATGATGAACAGATAACCTGCCTCATCAACATAACCACCATCACCGGTGTGGTAATACCCAGGATACGCCTGTAGATATGCTGCAACCAATCGCGAATGATCGTTCCAAACTGTCGGCAAACAGCCGGGCGGCAAGGGCAATTTTAGCACCACGGCACCGGTTTCATTTGCAGCACAGGGCCGATTCTGCTCATCGACAATGACAACCTCAAACCCCGGCAAGACAACTCCGGCCGAGCCCTCGAGGATGGCCAGGTCGTCTGCATAGCCCTGGGGCACGCCCGCCACCGGCCAACCGGTTTCGGTCTGCCACCAATGATCAATAATCGGACGCTTCAACAAACTGCTCAACCATTGAAAGGTTGACGGGTCCGTTCGCTCGCCAGCCACGAAAACCTGACGTAAGCTGCTCAAATCATAATCTTTGAGCCGGTCTCCCATTGGGTCCTCTTTGCGAATGGCTCGAAATGCCGTCGGTGCTGTGAAAAAAACGTTCACTCGATGCGCCTCAATGACCCGCCAAAAAGTGCCTGCGTCCGGCGTTCTAACCGGCTTGCCTTCAAATAAGATGGTCGTACACCCTGTCAAAAGCGGTGCGTAGACAATATAGGAGTGGCCTACTACCCACCCGACATCCGATGCCGCCCAAAACACGTCGCCAGCGGCCGCACCGTAGGTTTCCACCATACTTTGAAGTAATGCCACCGCATGCCCACCGTGGTCTCGCACCACCCCTTTGGGTTTTCCCGTTGTACCAGAGGTGTAGAGGATATAAAGCGGATGACTCGCGGGAACTTCGACAAACCCGACCGGTTCAGCCAGGGCAATGACGGCCTGCCAATCAAGGTCACCGTGTCGCAAAGTCGCGCGCAGCTGTTTGCGCTGCAAGATAATTCGAGTGGCAACCTTATGACGGGCCAACTGACAGGCCTCATCAACCAACGGCAGGTAGGGAATCACTTGATCAAATTCAAGACCGCAGCTGGCCGTGAGCAGCACCTTTGGCGTCGCATCATCAATTCGGGTTGCCAACTCTTTTGCCGCAAACCCACCGAAAACGACTGAATGGATTGCCCCGATTCTGGCGCAGGCCAACATGGCAAACACGGCCTCTGGCACCATTGGCAAATAAATAATCACCCGGTCACCCAACGAGACACCGTTGCTCGTCAACAATCCTGCAAGCCGAGCAACCTCAGCAAGCAACTCAGAAAAAGTCCATTGCAGAATCTCACCGGAGGCAGGGGAGTCATAAATCAAAGCAACTTGGTCGCCTCGGCCCTGCTCGACGTGCAAATCAAGCGCGAGGTGACAGGTATTCAACGTGCCGCCCTCATACCAATCAGCCAAGCCATCTCCTCGGATCTGCCGAGTCGTGACGGGTGGTTTAATCCAAGCCACTCGCTCGGCCGCTGCTGTCCAAAAAGCCTCAGGGTTACTCACCGCCGACTCAAAGGCCGCGGCATATCGCACTAAATCAGCCAAGGTTTACTCCGGAATACTCACAGCACCCGCTTGAATCATTTCAGCCACCGCCTCAGCATCGTAACCCGCATCGAGCAAGATCTGTTGACTATCCTGACCCGGAGCCCGTGAGGCATGACTTAGACGCACCTCAGTTCGACTAAAGCGCGGTGCTGGTGCGGGTTGGATGACGCCATCCAACGCCTGAAAGGTGCCGCGGGCTTTATTATGAGGATGCTCAGCCACTTCACTGAGCGCAAGCACTGGGGCGAAACAGACATCCGAGCCTTCCATGATCGCGGTCCATTCGTCTCGGGTTTTGGTTTTAAACACACGGGTTAATTTTTCTTGGTATTCAGGCCAACGACTTTGATCCATTTGAGCGCTGAAATCTTCAGCATCTAAACCGGCCTTTTCCACCAACAGCGCATAGAACTGAGGCTCAATTGAACCCAAAGCAATGTGCTTTGCATCTTTGGTTTCATAGGTGCCATAAAAGTGAGCGCCACCATCTAACATATTGCTCGCTCTTTTTTCCTGAAACATGCCGCCTGCTTTCATGGTAAAAAACATCGCCATGAGGGCTGCCGCACCATCCACCATCGCCGCATCAACGACTTGACCCTCACCGGATCGGGCCGCTTCTAACAACGCGCAAACTAAGCCATAGGCCAACAACATTCCGCCACCGCCAAAATCTCCAACCAAATTCAAAGGCGGAACCGGCTTACCCTCTTTCGGCCCAATCGCATGGAGCGCCCCAGTCAACGCAATGTAATTGATATCGTGACCTGCGGCTTGTGCCATGGGCCCATCCTGGCCCCAGCCCGTCATTCGTCCATAAACCAGGCGTTTATTACGGGCGCGACAATCATCCGGCCCGAGCCCTAACCGTTCGGTCACTCCGGGTCGAAACCCTTCAAAAATTGCGTCTGCGGACTCGCACAGCTTCAGCACCACTTCACGGCCTGCATCCGACTTCAAATCAACCGCGATCGACTTACGTCCGCGCGCTAGGACATCCTGCCCTCTCGTCCGGCTCCCCAAGCGATCCACACGAATCACCTCGGCGCCCATGTCTGACAACATCATTCCGCAGAAAGGACCGGGGCCGATGCCGGCCAATTCAATAATTTTAATTCCTGTTAAGGGTCCCATGTGCCTCTCCTTCTGTGTCTGCCGATATTTAGGCACAATCACCCGCCGTGAGCAAATCTGGTGGTGTGTACCGGGTTCGAATATGGAGGATAGGCCGGATCCGAGTTATGCTCTGCCAATTTGAGCGCCGAGGAACCGATCATGCTTGAGCACATTACCATTGAACCGGCAACAACGGCTGATGCGTGCTTAATCTGGCTGCATGGCTTGGGCGCCGACGGACACGACTTTGAACCTATTGTGCCTGAACTTGGCCTATCGGATATTGCCATTCGCTATATTTTCCCACACGCACCGATTCGTCCGGTTTCGATCAACAACGGCGACGAAATGCGGGCTTGGTATGACTTTCAATTTCATTCAGAGCGCGGCAGCTCAGAGGATATCCAGGCATCCGCCGAACAAATTCGACTTATTATCGATCAACAACTTGAAACTGGGATTCAGAGCCATCGGCTTATCCTGGCGGGATTTTCGCAAGGCGGCGTCATTGCTTTACACACAGCGCTCCGATTGCACGACCGTCTTGCTGGCGTGATTGCGATCTCGACTTACCTACACGACCCGAAAAGCCTCGAGACAGAACGTCACGACGAAAATCTAGCGCTTCCGATTTTTATGGGACATGGCCAAGGCGACCCGATGATACCCATCATGAGAGCCGCCACCGCCAGAGAGAATCTGATCCGGTTGGGCTACGACGTCACGTGGCAGGATTACCCCATGGCTCACCAAGTATGCCTTGAGGAAATTGAAGACATCGCGGCCTTTATTCGGCGGATACTGTGAAACTAAAAGTCCCATCTTCCAAAGCTTGGTTACACTGCGTGCTCGCAGATTTTGAAACATTTCTCCAAGATCACGCCGCCAATGAGCGTAAAGCCTCTTCAATGGCCATGTCGATGGTGACTCATTATCCCGACCGCACGCAATTAACCCGTGCAATGATCGACTTGGCGCTGGAAGAGTTAAACCACTTCAGACAAGTCTATCGCCTCATCGAGGAGCAAGGATTCAAGTTGTCGGCCGACGTTAAAGATCACTACGTCAATGCCCTTCGGCAACACCTACGCAAGCCCAGCCTGGACTACCTTCTCGATCGACTGCTCTGTGCTGCGGTCATAGAAGCCAGGGGCGCGGAGCGGTTCCAAATGATTGGCGACGCACTCAATGACGCAAAACTGGCAACCTTTTACCAAACCCTTGCGCGCAGTGAAGCTCAGCACCATGAATTGTTTGTCAACCTTGCACTGACTTACTTTGACCCCAGCGAGGTTGAGCCGCGATTGGAATTCTGGTTGGCCGAAGAAGCCGCTGTGCTGGCTGCACTCCCGATCAGACCGCGCTTACATTAGTCCTGCGTGTTCAGTCAGCGACAACAAACAACCATTGACCAATACCTCGCGCAGTATTCAGAACCCGACGGGGCTGAGATCACGCTGAACCGTCAATATTCGCAGGTGCTGGTGATTCCAGCCTATTCGGAACGGCCTGCAACCCTAACCCGACTGTGGGCTGAAATGCCAAGCGATAGCTTGCTGATTCTTGTGATTAACGCGCCAGCTTATGATCTAAGAACGCGTGCGCTGCAGGCCCATTTTGACGCCCGTTGCGTGCACCCAGGCCCCAGCGCACGCTGGCAAACCTGTCTTGAAAAAGCCAAAGCGGGTTTACTCGTAATTAACCGGTGCCAACCCGGTGGGTATATTCCGGAACGCCAGGGGGTCGGCTTAGCGCGCAAGATCGGCGCTGATATCGCTTTGAAACTCATCAATGAAGGCGTTATTCAAAGCCCGATTATTCACTCAACCGATGCCGATGCGCGCTTGCCTAAAAATTACTTTAGTCAAACCCAGCCCAGTGATGCCGCTGGCTGGGTTTACGCTTACCGACATCGGTTACCTGCGCCTGATCATCTCAAAACGGCAATGCGCTTGTACGAATTAAAATTGAGTCACTTCACAGGCGGGCTGAGGTGGGCAGGTTCACGCTTTGATCATGCAAGCCTCGGCTCAATCATTGCGATCAACGCCGCCGCCTATGCCCAAGTACGGGGTTTTCCGAAACGCGCAACCGGCGAGGATTTTTATCTACTCAACAAATTGGCTAAAGTCGGCCCGATTATCCGGCTCCAAGGTGCCCGGGTTGTGTTATCGCCCCGACTCTCTGGACGCGTGCCCATCGGCACCGGAACGGGGGTTCGCGCACTGATTAATCAAAATTTCAGAAAAACCGCCCTGTTTTACAATCCAAAGACGTTTTCTCATCTGCAATCGCTTCTCGCAGCCTTAGCCAACGCCGAGACGACCGATGCCCTCGAGGCCATTTCGAACCCGAAAATTCAAAGTTATTTTACCAGCAGTAACTGCTTATCCACTTTTCGAAAACTCGAAGCCAACGTTGGACACAAAAACCACTATCAACGCGCCTTGCTCAATTGGTTTGATGGCTTTCAACAACTCAAGTTTCTCCACCATCTACGTGATCTTGATCTGCCCGATGTCACCCTCGCTGGCGTTCTGCAGGCGCCTTGGTTTCAAAAGCCCCATGCACTGGACATGAGCCGCACCCGGCTCGAACGGATCCGGGAGCTCGCGTAAACCCCTCATTTCAACGCATTTCTCTTGCTCGGGCAGCTATTGCCGGGCATCGGTCGTGATATCATTGCGCTCAGACAGGACAGCCTTATGTTTAAAATTTTTATTGATGGTCAAAACGGCACGACAGGCCTGCAAATAAAAGACCGCTTGGCCGAGCGCAGCGATATCGAACTGATCGAGCTCTCCGATGCTGAGCGTAAAACGGATGCAGCTAAGCGCTCAGCGCTCAGTGCTGCAGATGTTGCGATCTTGTGTTTGCCGGATGACGCGGCACGTCAAACGGTGCCGCTAGCGCCCAATACTCGGTTGATTGATGCCAGTACCGCCCATCGTACCCACCCAGACTGGACCTATGGCCTGCCAGAATTGTGCCCTGAGCAACGTCAAAAAATTCAAACTGCTCGGCTGGTCAGCAATCCGGGCTGCTATCCTACTGGGTTCATCTTGCTCGTGCGGCCGCTCGTTGCGCAGGGCTTATTAAAACCTGACCAGGCAATATTCGTCAGTGCATTGAGTGGGTATTCTGGTGGCGGCAAGGCCATGATCAAAGATTATCAAGAACAATCCCAGACCGCTTGCAGGCCTTATGCCCTCACGCTCAAGCACAAACACTTGGCCGAGATGACGCAGTTTGCAAGTCTTCAGAATGACCCGGTCTTCCTGCCTCATGTCGGTGATTTTTACCAAGGGATGCTGGTCGAAATCGGCTTGACGGCAAATCATTTCACAAAGCCCATCAGCGCCGAAAGTATTACCGAATATTGGCAGCATCATTACCGCAATGAGCCCAATATTCAGGTGCAAGACCCCAATCATATCCCGGGACTAGACGGGCGTTTCCTAGAACCCCAGGCCTGCAATGGCACCAACCGAGTCGACCTTTTTGCCTTTGGTGATGCGCAACAAAGCTTGCTCGTGGCCCGCTTAGATAATCTTGGTAAAGGCGCTGCCGGCGCCGCTGTTCAAAACTTAAACCTCATGCTGGGTATCGACGAGCAAACTGGCTTGTCAGCGCAGGATACGCCCCAAGGATCAACCCATGACCACGTCGATTGACGCGCAATACCAACAATATTTAAACGCTGGCCTGACGCTGGACTTGACCCGAGGCAAGCCCTGCTCCGACCAGCTCGACCTCAGCGACACACTTGAAGATATGATCGGCGGTAATTTTAAGACAGCCGATGGCATCGATGTTCGCAATTATGGCGGTCTTTTGGGGATACCCGAAGCCCGCGCGCTGGGCGGCGCATTGCTTGACGTGGATCCTAAGTACATCATGGCCGGCGGCAACAGCAGCCTCACCCTCATGTATCAATTTCTGGTTTGGCGGCTCAAGGCCTGGCAAGCAGATGATCCGGCTCAGACCTTCAAATTTATTTGCGTGGTGCCGGGCTATGATCGTCACTTTACGATCTGTGAGCACTTGGGCATTGAAATGGTCTCGGTGGGCTTTGACAGTAACGGTCCCAACCTGACTGACATTGAGGCCCTCGTACGCCAGGACCAAACCATCAAAGGCATTTGGTGCGTGCCGAAACACAGCAACCCGACTGGACACACCTATAGCGACGAGACCGTCGCACGACTGGCGAACTTGCCGAGCCTTGCAAGCAAAGACTTTATCCTGATGTGGGATAACGCCTATGCAGCGCACGATTTGGATCCACAGGCGAGACCCCTTAGCAACATCATGGCCTACGCTCAGGCAGTCCAGACAGCGGATCATATCGCCCTGTTTGCCTCGACCTCCAAAATCACCTTTGCCGGCGCTGGCCTCGCATTTTGCGGCTTAAGTGAGCCAATGTTAAAAGGATTCGAGACCTTCCTCACGCCGCAAATGATTGGTTTTGACAAGGTGAATCAATTAAGACATGCCCGGCTTTTGAGCGGTAAAGACGACATTGCAAAGCATATGGCAGCGCACAGAGCGATCCTTGAACCAAAATTCAGACGGGTCCAAGAAAAACTAAGACCACTGGCTGACGCCGGCTTAGCGACTTGGAGTCAACCAGGCGGTGGTTACTTTGTTTCGTTGGATTTGAAAATCGCCAGCGCAACACGCGTTATTGCATTAGCCGATGCTGCAGGGGTAAAGCTTACGCCCGCGGGTGCCACCTTCCCCTATGGGCGAGACCCAGAGGATAAGAATATCCGAATCGCCCCCAGCTTTCCTGATATGATAGCGCTTGACCAAGCGCTTGATGTTCTGGTTTGTTGCATCGTTAAAGCCAGTGAAATTAATCACTAAGCACGCAAATTCCTTCAGCAATAAGATAAAACCTTATGAAATTACAGCAACCCCAACCTGGCGTCGCCTTGAATACAGCTTGCAGAGTATGAGTATTTTTTCAAAACTGTTCAAAACCAAAAAGTCGCCCGCCAAACCTGCTAAGAAATTAGTGTCGGCTCCAAAAACCGCTCCGAAGAAATCTCCTGCAAAACCGCGTCCAGCTTCCAAACCGACAGCCACACAGCTAACGAGCAAGCAGCCTTCCGATCAAGGCCGCAAGTCCCAAGCAAAGCGCCCACCTACGGACCTGCCCCTGCTCGGCCAGGATTTCGTCGACCTAGATCTGCCCGAGCCGCTGAACCTTGCGATACGAAAACTCAATTTCTCGCACTGCACACCGATCCAAAAAGAAGTGTTGCCCCACAGCTTAGATGGTGAGGATGTGATCGCACAGGCGCAAACCGGTACCGGCAAAACGGCCGCCTTTTTAATTTCCATTATCACCTACCATTTAGAGAATCCTGAGCGCCAAACCCGCAAGCCCGGCACGCCATTCGCCCTCATCATTGCGCCGACCCGTGAGCTGGTTATGCAAATCGCGTCGGATGCAGAACTGCTGACCGAGTTTACGGATCTGCACGTGATGGCTGTGGTCGGCGGCATTGATTACGAAAAACAAAAACGAGAACTTGAGAGGCCGGTTGAGGTTATTGTCGCGACTCCGGGCAGATTGCTCGATTTCTGCCGCTCTGGGGTCATCAATCTAGGCCAAGTCGAAACACTCGTGATTGATGAAGCCGACAGAATGTTGAACATGGGCTTCATCCCAGATGTGAAAGCCATCGTTCAGCGTACGCCTAAGAAAGAAAAGCGACAAACCCAACTCTACAGCGCAACGTTCAGCGAGGACATCAAGCGCCTTGCAAAGACCTGGACCCTAAACCCAGTTCGAATTGAAATTGCGCCCGAGCAGGTAGCCGTGAGCAGTGTCGAACAACTGATTTATTTCACGTCGGAGTCAGAAAAATTCACCGTCCTGTGTAACCTCATTGCCCAGCAAACCGAAAGTAAAGTAATCGTGTTTGTGAATCGTCGGGATGAGACTCGGCGGCTTGAGGAGAAGCTCTATCGTCAAGGCTTTAAAACCGGGTTGCTCACGGGTGAGGTCGCACAACGCAAGCGCATCAAAACACTAGACGAATTCAAGGATGGCGATATTCAAGTTATGGTGGCCACCGATGTTGCCGGCCGCGGGATTCACGTCGATAACATCAGTCACGTGGTTAATTATAATTTGCCGGAGGACCCAGAGGATTACGTGCATCGGATTGGTCGAACGGGCCGCGCCGGTGCCAAGGGCATCTCGATTAGCTTGGTTTGCGAAAGTGATGCCTTCATGATGCCAAGCATCGAAGCGCTGCTTGGTGAGTCATTAAACTTCACCTATCCGCCGGATGAACTCTTGATTTCACTCGGATCGCCCGTTCGTGCCCGACGCGTGAATAACGATCTGATTCCGAAAGATAAAGATACCCGGAAACCACCCCGAAGAAGAGGCTAGCTATGGCCCAACCAACAACACAACCAATTGAACCGCTAATACGTCGATCGCATATCGACGGATTAGAACCGGTCCGGCACGTACACCAGCACAACGCCAATGCCATTCGCCTTACTCGCTCTTTATCAAGCCTTACCGGGCTCAAGAGCCTAGGCGTGCACCTCGTGACCTTAACTCAGGGCCGATTCTCAACGGAATATCATCGTCATCATGAAGATGAAGAATTCATCTACATTTTGTCTGGTTGCGGCCTCGCCCGGATTGGTGAGCACCAACATGACGTCGCGTCCGGAGATTTCATGGGATTTAATACGCACTCTGAAGCTCACAGCTTATACAACCCGAACCCAGAAGATCTGGTCTACCTTATGGGCGGCACTCGATGCGCCATTGATATCTGTGATTATCCGGACTTGGATCTCCGGCAGTTTCGAGTCCACGGTGAGCGAACAGCCGTCCAGCGTCGCCATCTCAACAACGCCAATCCGTCATCCGACCAAGCAGACCCCGATCCTGACGCTGAGTAAAACCCCAATGAATAACCCCCTTGTCCTTGCACCTTCAATTAATGTACTCGGCACCGAACTCTCGCCTTGCAGCAATAAGCCATTGACTGGCTTCCTTCGTGATGGCCTGTGTAATACCTGTGCGGAAGACGCGGGCTCACACACGGTTTGTGTCGAAATTAGCGAAGCATTTTTATTGTTTTCTAAGGCGCGGGGCAACGACCTGATGACGCCCCATCCTGAATTTGGCTTTCCGGGACTCAAACCTGGTGACAGCTGGTGCTTGTGTGCGGGACGCTGGTTAGAGGCCTACGAGGCCGGCATCGCGCCCAAAGTCATCCTCAACAGCTCGCACCAAGAAGCGCTGAAAATAGTCCCTTTAGACTATCTTTTAGCACACGCGGTCACCATTAATTGAGTCGGTATTGACACGACGCGACTCAGACCTTAAGCAATGCGCTGGGAATCAAAATCTATGACCCGACTCGAACACAAAAAGATTTTAATCACTCAGTCTGATGATTACATGGGGCCAGCGATTGCGGACTTGTTTGCCGCAGAAGCCGCACAAGTCACGGCGCGCCCGGGCTGGGTTCCGTTTGGTCCCGACTTCGCAAGCTATGTCCAGGATTTACCAGACTTCGATGTTGTCATTGCCAACCTCGCCCATGATCCCTGCAACGGCCCGATAGAAGCCTTAGCGGATGATAACTGGGAGAAGCTGTTTGACACGATGGTGCATCCGCTGATGGCCTTGGTAAGACACTTTGCCCCCAGAATGGCCGATCGAGGTCACGGCAAAATTATCGCGATCACGAGTGCCGCACCCTTAAGAGGTTTGCCAGGATCCGCCGCGTATTGCGCAGCACGAGGCGCCCAAAATGCGTTTATTAAAGCCGCTGGCCTCGAGTTTGCTGCTAAGAATGTGCAGATCAACGCCATTGCCCAAAACTATGTCAGCAACCCCGTCTACTATCCGGATGACCTGGTTCAAAGTGAGCGGTTTCAGAAGCATCTCGCGCGCAACGTACCGATTCGGCGTGTTGCGCAGTCCAAGGAACAAGCAGAATTCGCGCTCTTTCTGGCCTCGGACAACAGTGATTTCTTTGTTGGTCAAATTTTTCCATTCTCGGGAGGGTGGGCAACTAACGCCTAAGCACGATGCACTGGGAACTAAAGGAGATCACCGTTTGGCACCTAGAGCGATTGGTACCCCTGTCGGATCCGCCGCCGTCTCGCTCGTATGAGCTTGTGAACCTTGTTGCGCCCGATCCGGGTTTCTGTCGGTACCTTTATGCAACAGTGGGTGCGCCTTGGCTCTGGTATGAAAAAATCGGCTGGTCCTTGTCCGAGTGGCAGGAACACGTTAAACAGCCTAACGTCCAGTTTTGGGTCGCTTATATTTCAGGCAATCCGATCGGTTATTTCGAGATCAAACACGGCAATGACGGCGCCTCTGAGATTTGTTTGTTCGGACTGATGCCCAATTGGGTTGGAAAAGGCCTCGGCAGCGCGCTACTACAAGATGCCATTCATCAAGCCTTTAAGCCAAGCCAGCGCCGAATTTGGCTGCACACCTGTTCACTCGACCATCCCAATGCGCTGTCAAACTATCTGAAACACGGCTTTACGCTTTTTAAAGAAGAAAACTTCAATGCCAAGGTTCCGGCTGAGCCATTAGAGCCCTTTCCGGGGGCCTATTCGCTATAAAAAAAGGCGCTCACACCGTGAGCGCCTAAAGAGTCTTTTGTGAGACTCAAGGGGGGAAATAAAGGCAGAAGGCGCCGTCCTTGGCACCCCCACCAAACCAGTTAGCGCGTGAACTCTGGGTAGGCTTCGATCCCAATCTCCGCGATGTCAGAGCCTGCAATCTCTTCTTCTTCAGAGATCCTAAGCCCCATCACCACCTTGATGATCATCCAGGCGATGCCGCCGACGACGAAGGTCCAAAGGAAGATTGCGCTGATGCCCATCAACTGAGCCGAAAGGGTCGCGTCCGAGTTTGTGAAACACACTGCCAGCAAACCCCATATTCCGCAGGTGCCGTGAACCGAAATCGCACCGACCGGATCATCAATTCGAAGCTTATCGAGCAACACGATCGAGCCAACAACTAAGATCCCGCCCGCCAAACCTATGAGAGCCGCCTCGCCAGGCATCGGCGTCAAGGGTTCAGCTGTAATCGAAACCAGACCAGCCAAAGCACCATTTAAAGCCATGGTGAGATCGGCTTTACCAAATACCACCTTTGCCGTTAAAAGCGCACCAATCAAACCTGCGGCCGCGGCAGTATTGGTGTTGACGAATATCAGCGCGACTGCGTTGGCTTCTTCAATATTGCTGACCACTAATTCTGAGCCGCCATTGAACCCAAACCAACCAAACCAGAGTATGAACATGC
>ENA-UOXV01002774-UOXV01002774.1-marine-metagenome-genome-assembly--contig:-NODE-2774-length-22443-cov-6.275281_pt1 | contig 22443 bp, 18 predicted proteins | sample MGYA00238165_ERZ766961 | MGnify/ENA primary metagenome ERZ766961 (study PRJEB28924, sample SAMN03173240) | marine metagenome | biome: Marine; feature: Water; material: Subsurface seawater | place: North...
TACTGATCGCAGAGATGCGGTCCCGGTTGTTGTTTGTTTCCAGCGTGATAGCCCCTGTATAAGGCTATCATTCATTACATGTCTCTCTCCTCCCCCTCTTTCTCTCACGCTCTGTACATATATTCGCTCAAGCTGCCGCAGGACCGCCCGCCATTACACTATTGCACACTACTCGTGGACATAGAAGGTAACCTTCCCGTGTCCTCTTATCTCAGCTTCCCCGTCGAGCTCGCTCTCGTGGCTTGATTCCCCAGCGTGCGCATCATGGCCGTCCTTGAGCAGAACCTCAAACTCATTCGCACCACGCTGGAGCCGAGTGTGCTCGATCGTCATCACTACGCTGCACTCTTCTGTATGTCCGAGTATCAGGCCGTTGAGAAGTACCACTGCTCTGCAGCCAGGCGCCTCGAGCTCTGCAGCATCGGTGCCATGCTTCACCTGCAGGCGGGCAACGTTCCCATCAAAAACGGTGTCTATGCCAGGCCTCATGGCTCCGACCGAGGCAAGTCCCCGGTGGCTGTGCAAGTTTCAGGGGGGGGCTGTCGGGCGCTGGTGAGACCGCATAATGCAGGCGGACGCTGTCGCTTGCGTTGACGCTGGCACCGCGCAGCGGGCTCAGGATGGAAACAAGCGGCACTCTCTGCGCGAGCGCTCGTCCGCCTCCCTCCCACATCTGCGCGCTGATGACTCAGGCACGCGCGTCGACTGCGTGGCATGGGGCCACGCGCGGCGGGCTGCAGACAGGCCATCGCCGAGAGCCATCGCCGAGGGCCATCGCCGAGGGCGAGTCTGCACGGCCCACCTGCTGCAGCGGCGACATGTTGGCGTAGGCGGCAGTGAGGAGTTCCCAGTTGCGGCGCGCGGCGGGGAGCATCTCGGCGTAGAGCTCCGGGGAGAGCGCGGCGAGGAGCGCGGCGAGCTCCTCTCGCGTCTCGAAGCGGAGGAGGCCGCCGGAGTCCAGTGCGTCGCCCACGCGGTCGCAGCCCCAGTAGAGGGGCACGGCGCCCGCCGCCACCGCTGCGCGGATGATTTAGTCAGTCGGTGTGCTAGGTGCAGGCGAGGAACGATGCGGTGGGGGCGTGTAAAGTCACTCGAACCGTCGAGCAGCTTCTCAGAGAAGTAGCAGTCAACCCGCGTGTTCTCCACCTGCCCGCGCGCCCTTGCCGTCGGTGCGGTGTCTGGACGCGCAGGGGGGAGGGGGTGCTCAGGGGCGTTTCTCCACCGCGATGTGGAACATGAACCTCTCCAGCGCCGCAATCTGCGCTGGCGCGCCCAGTCAGGCCCGCGCCGGGGTTCGGCCCCGGCGCCGGGCGCACTCGCGCTCGCACCGCGGGAGCGAGCGCGGGGGTTGGCCTTGTGCGGCAGTGGCTCGAATCCGTGGCCGAAAATGCGGGGGGCTTCAGCAGCGCCGGTAAAGGAGGCAGCAATCTCGTGCCGCAGCCGCTGGCCAGGGAGGCCAGCCTGGCGCGAGCATGGCGGTCAGGGCTGTGCGCAGTATGCTGTAACGTTGTGGCAAGTGTGAATGCAAACTACGCAGGGTGGAGAGGAAGAAAAGCTTCACGGTCAGAGGGTCATCGTTGACGAACCATCACCTTCTTGCTAATAATCATGGAAACGAGCTCCGTTTTGTCTGGATACACTGAATGAAGGCTTGGGTGCAACGATGGAACCGCGGAGTTGACAAACACACCGACTGAGTGCTTCTGGGACACGTGGTTGAGACTTGCATGAGGATTGAGTGCACTCAATGGGCCCAAGCGTGAGAAGGGCGCGTGCCTGAGCCACACGGAGGAGGGAGATATCATGGGTCATGACCAAGTCGAACCACCGGTGCGGAAGGTGGTCGCGCACAAGCGCGTAGCACGACGGGCAGATCGCTTCCGGTTCCACGAGCCAGGCCTGCCCGCGAGAAAGAGTCGGCCAAACCGCACCGCAGCTCCTACGCAGCCTTCAGAGCACAGGGTGATGCTGCCTACCACGACGATGGAGGACTCGCGGAGCCACTCGGCGCGCGGAAGCTCGTAGTCAACTAGCACAATGAACCTTCGACGCTTCGGCGGGACGAATTGCCCCGGGCTGTCCACGCAGCTGTCGCGGGAGATCGAGAACTCGTCGTGCTCACCAACCTGCCGAAAAGAGCAATTGAAGTTCACAGTTCGACAAAAGCGGCAGCCTTTGCGCGAAGATATATGCCTGCGATTCCACCGTTCTTGTTAATGGAATCGAGCTACGTTCTCCGTACCTGGAATCGCTCCGTGTCGTTGATCCAAACATCGCCTGTACAGTTTGAGAAGGAGGATTCAACGAGGCGGAGGTCCCACTTGCTTTTATCCCCTTGCGGAGCACAGCTTGTACGTGAGACAGAGGTGTGCCACAATTCGGGCATGTCTCCTCCCAGAGCAGCAGCTCTGCGCTCCCGGCCTGACCAACCTCCAATGATCATGTCAGTTGATCAATGTTTGGAAAACGTGTCGACGGGGTACACGACGGCGCAAACACACCTGATAGGAATTCTTTTGCCCCCGAATCTGCGCTCAACGTTCTCGAATCTCTGTCCTGCAGGAACCCGATTTCGTCGGATCCTGGCTCAGCGAGACCGGACTCCCCTTCCTTGCTCGTCACCGCCTCCGTGGCAAAACAAAGACACAGAGAGACGCAAGCGAGAAAACGCACTAAGCTCGTTCCGCGGCTTTTTGGAACGGTCATCTACCAGACCCCATACTTCTCCCTTCTCCTCTCGCGAGTCGCGACCGCACCACCCCGGCCCAATGCTTTACAAACGTTTTTGAAAGTCGGATCTACACAGCTCGGAGATCCCTCAAAAGCGCGCCGGGTCCGCACGGGGAAATGAGAAAGGACGCGAGGAGGAGCTCTCTCTCCGAGGTTGTCGCGCGTATTGGGACGGAAAAGAAAGAGCGAGCAGAACTCATGTCTGAACCCGAAGCCTGATCTTCATGCACCTGGCAGCGCTCTTGGATTGAGCCAGGGCAGTCGCTTGCCATGGCTGGTCTGTCTGTTTGCCAGCCTCTGCCAACGAATGACCTTATCACGCGTAAGCTCACAATATGCACCGGCTGTGACCCCAGGGAGAGGATGGTGCTATTATTTGGCGAGGATGTCGAGGGGGTCACAAATCGGGATACTGCAGAAATCGACGTATCAATCAGCGTCCCAGCGTCCAAGCGACCCGAGGCAATCAAACAAATTGATGTTCGCATCTCCAAAGGATCCGTCCCGTCAGCAGTACAGACAGTCAGCGGGGCTCCTGACATGTCCGCAACGGTTGCCGTGCCGATCGCTTCGCTGCAGAGACTTCCAGAACTGCCTCCGAGCATCGCTCCAGGCAATCCTTCGATCTCTTCACCTGAGCGACGTTGAAAATTACTGAAGTGATCGGTCGTGAGCGGCAGGTGGATACAGCGGTATCCGACAGCATGGACTTGAGAATGGCGACCCAGTAGAAGTGCTCCCTTTCTTGGTGCTAGCGACTCCGGACGCTGTGGCCGACGCTGTCTGGCTGCAGAACATGGGAGTCACAGCCCTAATCTTCTGCACTCGTGCCAGAGTCCCCTCTGTGGCACCGCACATGGATGTCACTCAGGTTTGCAGCCGAGGCCTCTTCCAATATCCACAGCATCCCGCTCTGATCACTCGCCGCACTGAAACGAGCTTGGTCTGACGGCAGTGTGCTTTCGATGATGCGGAAAACTCGCTATCGCTGCAGCGGCAAAAAGCGATGGACATGATCTCTTCCACCCGACAGGTCTCCCCATGCTGTGGTTCTGTCAGAAGCATGTTTGCATTCTTTATGTAAAGTTCATTCCTTGAGGGGTTCCCCGGTCGTTGCAGCGCTTACGCAGCTGTCATCTGCTGGGCACAGGCAGATGGGCGAGTACTGTTGATAAGTTGCGACGACACAAAAGCTGCTGTATGTCTGATGTACCTTATGTGGGAGTGTCGACTAACATTGCTCCAAGCAGTCGCGTTCCTCCAGTGCAACATGGCTCTCAAGATCACCCCCCGTCTCTGCGTACGCCCCCGAATATGGCTGACCGAGCGTCGGGCATCGTATTGCGATTGCATTGCCCTTGCCCGAGTTGACATCATTCACCTGTTTTGCATGCTATGACCCAGCCGCGTCCTGGCCAGTCATATCTGCTGCACTACGAGGCGATCCTGCATGGTTCGAAGTCGATGCGTCAAAAGAATGGAGTGATCCATGAGATCTAGTGGGCACAGCTGACAACATGAAGCTGCTCTTTGAAGCGAGTACAGATCTATCATTCATTCAGTGGCCTCTTTTCCACACCAGCTGCTATCGAGGCTTGCAGACCAACTGCGACTGCTGCTGTCAGAGTTGTTGTGCAGAGAGCTCTTTATCGGTCGTCGCTTCCTTCTGGTACTTGTACGTTCGTGCTAGGTCCTTGGCACGGTAGTACATTCTTGGGTGTTTCCGAACCATCACAATAATGTGTTCCGGCTCCTGCTCGAGCAAAAGAGCTGAGTACGACGCATTCAAGGATAGGTTGACCCTGCCAACGCGGAAACTTCGGGCGGCTGTGAACGTACCAGCTTCTTGCCTCTTTTCTTCGCCAGTTTATGTGCCCCCTCTGTCAAATTTGCCATGAAGTCACAAACTAGGTCTTCCACAACGTTCACCTGCGTCATGGTGCGCGGCTTAGCTGATCTTGGCCCCCTCTTCGCACAGATTCAGCCCCGCGAAGGCAGGGACCTGTAGAACAATCCAAGCACCGAATCTTACACTGAACGTATATCAGATGACATCGATACGTTGTACGGATGCGGCCAATACCGTTTCCTCCTGCGGGGTGCTGCTGTCTCCGAACCCGATCATCATTTTTGGCACTGTGGAGGAGGGGAACCCCATTCAGCCTTCTGCACAACCAGGAGGAAAGACATCTTCGATCGACATCTTTGACCAGTAATGGAGTTCGGCGGATAAGGAGGGCTGCCCCTAGGGCAGCCACCCAAATTCATGAACGCGAGTTCGTGCGGGTGCACACGGTCTTTCTTGAAGGGGCGCTTCAGCTTTGGATCGTGGTCGACGACAATCGTCTTGGGCTCAGCCTTTTGTGAGGAGACAGGTGGCTGATGGCTGCTTGCCATGCTGGCGCCACCGAGGGGCCTTGACTGAAAGGTACCCAAGTCACCCGGCGGGCGCGACATCCCCGATCCTTTCCTCTCCAACAGGAATTGGAGCCCTTTGTTCAATTTCTCGGCCTCTGCCGGTGTGGATCCTAGCTAGGAGAGGGCCTCGTGTGAAGGAGGGGCGCGGAGAGACTTGGTATTGTCGTGAGTTTGACCGAGACTGCAGGCGCACGCAGCTGAGATGCAGGCTTCAACGAATGAGACTTCTGCAGAGGTATCGGCGGGTGGCCCGAACCTTTCAACCGAAGAGCTCCTTGCGGCGATCAGGCACGTGCATGTTTAACCGAACCACGCAAGCTGCATCCACCTGCATTGAACAAATCCATGGGCAATAGAGAATGCACCTTGATCTATTATGATGCGAATTGTTGTTCCAACGGAGCTGCGACCACAAATGAATAATTCTCCTGCTGCGCGACTGGCCAGGGCGATCAAGGAGGGCAACCCAGAGTTCGGGATCAAACGCGTGTGGAGCACGCTGAAAGAGAGCAACGGCTTCGACGTATCGGAAAAACGTGTCAAAAAGGTGACAAGCCACCCCTTTGTTTTTTCCTGATGAATTACTCGCTGCGGGAACAACACACGTCAGCTACTTCGACCAGGGAGAATCGACCAGGGAGAACACTGGGATGCTGGATTCTCGCAGCGACGGAGAATGATACTGTGATGTGCCCAATGGCAGATTATGCAGGATAATGGCCTGACTGATGGCTCGGCGGGTGGCAATGAGGCGGGAGCTGAGGGCGAGGAGGGTGAGGAAGGAAAGAAAAAGAAGAGTGCCTCCAACAAAAAGCAGAAAGCTAAGGCCAAGGATCATGCAGAGTTTGACGCATGGTGCAAGAAGGTGTTGGCAGACTCAGCCTACCTCCTTGACGGTGTGTCTGACGAGAAGAAGATGGCGATGCCAATCGAGTTCCGAGGCTACGACTTCTCGGGCTCCCTTCGCCCGGCATTTGTGACGCCGCAGGTGAAGGCGCCGCCTGGCGTTCCAAAACCGGACTACTCAGAGACCTCAATCCCTACGAGCGAGGTAGAGGCTCGCGGGTCGCACACAGTCGATTGCAAGCAGGGGGATGACGTGGAGGGCATGCTACTCGCGTGCCGCTATGGGCGCGAGGTGCTCGACGTTGCAGCGCGGTTCCTCAAGGTAGGCGTGACGGGCGACGAACTCGACCGCATTGTGCACGCCGCCTCGATTGAGCGTGGCTGCTATCCCTCGCCACTCAACTACTACAAGTTCCCCAAGTCGGTCTGCGTCTCGGTCAACGAGGTGATCTGCCACGGCATCCCAGACTGCCGGCCCGTGCAGGACGGTGACATCGTGAACCTGGACGTGACGGTCTACGTCGAGTACAAAGGCAAGTGCTACCATGGCGATCTCAACGAAACCTATCTAGTCGGAAACTGCGATGAGGAGTCGGTCAAGCTTGTCAAGTGCGCGTACGACTGTCTCAAGGCGGCTTGTGACATGATCAAACCGGGGACCATGTACCGAGACCTTGGTGCCTCGATCGCGCACGTCGCTGCCGCTCAAAATTGCTCTGTAGTGCGCGGGTATTGTGGGCATGGGATTGGCACTTTGTTCCACACGGCGCCAAATGTGCCACACTACAAGAAGAACAAGGCTGTTGGAATTATGAAGCCAGGACACACTTTCACGGTTGAGCCGATGATCAACCTTGGTGGGAACTGGCAGGACACATCATGGCCTGACAACTGGACAGCAGTTACGCGCGACGGCAAACGCTCTGCACAATTTGAGCACACATTCCTCGTCACTGAGACTGGCTGCGAGATCTTGACGGCGCGGCAGGGCGCTTCTCGCTCCGAGATGGCTTGGAGCCTCGAGGCGGTACAGCGCTGAACGCTGGGCTCGCCCCCTGAGGCTCGTTGTGGCTCACGAGGAATTGGAATCCTTCGAGGGTAGTAAATCGCGAGACCGAGGAAGACTCCAGGTCTACTTGCTAGGCCATACGTTCCACTTTACCATCGCGCACAACACTCTCACATTCTCAACTGACTGGTGATCATTGAGGCATTTCAGGGTGAAGGCACCCTGAATGCCTCACAAAGCCTCATCTAAAAGTCATCCTCATTGTCCGAAGCCAAGTCATCTTCGATCAACCCGTCGTCATCCTCTGGTGAGCCCCCAAATGAGTTGCCCCCTCCCCCACCCGACGCAACATCAAAGTCGTCATCGCCGTAGTCGTCCACGATACCGCCAGAGCCGCCATCGGAGGCAGACACCTCCACCTGCTCGAAGCCGTTGTCTTCGCCAACATCGTCGGCACCCTCGGCCGAGTTGACGCCGCCGCTTCCGCTGCCCCGTTGCCCATCTGCGCCCGAGTCTTCATCCTCTCTTTCAAAGTCATCTTCGAAGTCTTGGTCGTACTCACCTTCCCCGCCATCGCCTTCGGTGGCCCCCACATCATTCGCTTCGCTTTCGGCCTCTGCTTCAGCCTGAGCCAGCGCTTCGGCCTCGGCCTCGGCAGCAGCCAGCGCCTCCTCTGCTGCGCGGGCAGCAGCAGCACTTTCTTCGCGCAGCTGCCGCTCCTCCTCTTCGCGCTTCGCCACAGCCTCCTCCCGCTCGCGCTGCTCCATCTCAGCCACCTGCTTTTCCTTCCGCAGCCTCTCCTCCTCGGCCTCTTGTCGGGCCAGCTCTTCCGCTTTCACCTCGTCGGCCTCTACCTTTGCTCGGGCCCGCGCCTCTGCCTCTGCTTGCGCCCGCGCCTCCGCCTCCGCCTGCTCTCGGGCGGCAGCTTCTTCGGCACGCCGGCGTTCCTCTGCCTCCGCAATTCGCCTCGCCGCCGCCTCGTCCTCCTCTCGGCGCCGGCTCTCGGCCTCGGCGGCTGCGGCTTCCGACGCAGCACGCTGCCCGCACCCTGGAGAACCAGCGGCAGGCGCGGCGCGGGCTGAGTCGCGAACGAGGTCAACATCGAGTGTCGTGGGGCCGTCGTTGTCAAGAATGAGCGCGAGGCACGCGCGCAGGTCTGACTCTCCGCGGACATTGATCGTTCGCCCCTCATCGGCGGGGTGCGGGAAGGAAAAGAAAGCGTCTTCTCCAACCATTTGGCGAAGGCGGCTGCGAAGACTCTCCCACGTTTCTGAACGCGCAATTCGCAGCTCTCCCAGGTCTGCCTCTCCGAGGAAGCAGCAGAGAACAATCTCGTCCTGATCATCACCGAGGACCGGCAGTGGCGGGGTCGGTGGCTTTGGAGTCGGAGATGACGCCGCACTGCTTCGCCCTGACATGGCGGCAGTGGGTTCTGGCGATGTCGTTTTGGTCTGTGTCACGGGGAGCGGCTGCTGCTGCAAAGATGGAGGCACGAGAGCATCGCGAGGCGACTCATCCTCTTCCGCCGGGGCCAGCTTGGAGGTTAGCGGAGTGGGTGCTTGACCCATCATCATGGGGGCTGTGCGCGCGGCCGAACCGCCATCTGGCACGCCGTCGGAGTGCAAGTTCGCCGCGCCGCCACTTTGCCCTAGGGTCACGACAATGGCCTGGTCGCCTACACCGTTATATGCATCTTCGATGGTCTCTTTGCAGCGCGCGAAGTCTGTTGCAGTGGAGACAACCACCTCTTGCCCTTGCCACTGGTACGTGAACGAAAGAGCACCCGTGCGACGGTAGAGCCGGTTGACGATCTCCGAGAATTCGCCAAACGTCATTCGGAAGTCAACGAACTGCACTTCAACGTGCGACAAGTCCGCGTCGCGTATGAAGAAGCAGATCATGTCGGAGCGTCCCCCCGCCGTGGCGGGCGCTCTGCCACGATCACTTCCATCCGTACCGAGCGAATGAAGCTGCATCTGCAGGGCGCGCTTCTGCTCTTGTAGTCGCAGCACTTCGGCCTCTTTCTCCGCGCGCTCCTGCTCAGCGGTGTCGCGCTCTCGATTCGAACGATTCAGCGCCAAATCCAATCGTTTCTGCATTGCAACTAGCTCCTTGATCTTTTCCGTGGCTGTCTCCCGCTCCTTGTCCCCGAAAACTCTAGCATCCCCCTTGACAACACCGCCTGTCTTCGCTGCAGCTGCAGCCGCTGTCGCACGTTGGGCCTTGCCCTTGGCTTGCGCGAGCTGAGCACGAAGCTTCTCAACCATAGCCTCAAGCTGCTTGCGGTCTTCGGTACTCGCCAGCGATGCCATTTGAACCTCGCGCACCCTTCGTTTCGCCTCCTCGTGCTCGCGCGAAAGCTGCTCGTACATGGAGTACAGCTTGCGGTAGTTTGCGCCCTCGTCTTGGGCGCCTGCCATTTCCTTGACCATGCTCTCCTTGAGCTGCAACTGTTCACGCAGTTGGCGACTTTCACGCTGTAGGCGGCGAACTTCGTGCAGATAGGTGTTCTTCTCGACCTCCATTTCGTTGAGGCGCGTCACGCGCGTGTCCGACTTGAGCTTCTTCATGTCACTGTCCTTGCCATTCACCGCCCCCTCCAACTCCTTGATTCGTTTCTTCATCAGGTACACCAGATTCGAGCTCGCACCACCCTTTAGCGAGGAAGAGCCTCCTTTGGCCTTGAAGAGCTCTTCATTCTCGCGCAGCACCTTGGCGAGCTCCAACTCAAGCCTCACTGTCTCAGCCTGCAGGCGTGTTTTGTCCTCCTCATGCTGGTTCAACTGCCGTTGCAGGCCAATAATCCGGTCCTGCATACTCTCTTTGTCCATATTCCCCTGAATCGGCCGCGCCTGGCGTCGCACCCGTGGCGAGGCTGGGCCACGGTCAAGACCGCCGGCACTCGCTCCCCAAGCACCGCGCTTCTCCGATCCAAGTGCCCCATACGTGGCCTTGGGACGCTGCCCGCCCAGCAGCGGATTCGCACCACCAGTCCGGCGCGCTCCGGCCGTAGAGGGGCGAACCGGCAGCCTGCTCTGGCTCTTGCGCACCGCCAGCCGATCGCGCGGCACTTGCGCCTGATTTGCCGGAGACAGCGGGGATGCGTGCTTCGGCGGAGAAATCCCAGACGCGGTGTTAACCCCGCCGCCGTTCGAATTACTACCTCCATCAGCTGTGCCCTCAGGGCGCCGCCGCTTTGATGAGCGCAGCTCTACCTGCAGAGTGTGTATTTGTGTGTCGTCAAGGTATTCGCACATGTCCTCAAAGTCCTCCTCGGTCTGGACTTTCCATTCCTGAATCACCCCCCCCCCCCCCCCCCCCCCCCCCCCCCCGGTCAGATTCAGCACTGGAGAATCAAAGCCAGAGGCTGGCACTGAACAGTGAGTGGGGGAAAGCATTCAGGACTCTACCTGAGAGTCTCCTTCGCGCTTGTACACAACTACTACAGGGCGTGAGAAGCGACGCTCGAGGCGGGCGTTAAACTCTTGCCACAGGATGTCGACATGCATCCAAACGTCCGTGACCTGGACAGCGGTGAAAACTTAGCCACCAATGTGACTTCGAAACGGTGCTGCGCCGCTTCGTGCTGACACAGGACATTTGAAGAGAGACCCGCTTGACACTGGGGCAGGGCGCCGCAAAACTTCCGAGAGCCCAGATCTACAATTTGCGTACCACTCGGAACTAGTGCAGAGAAGCGGCACACCCGGCAAGAGTACTGGCGTGTCCAAGAGGCTGAGTTGTGCCGCCTCAATTTGCCGCTCATGCGGCACTGACGTGCAGCTTTTGTTCCGGTGCTAGCTTTCTCGCAAATGCCCGGGTGAAACGGATGATTGGCAGTTACGAAAAGGGTCAGAGACCTCATCGCCGTCGGTGCAGCGAAAGCAGTACATGTCGCTAGCGCCCTCGCCGTCCGCCATTTTTCCGATCTAGGCAATCTGGCGCGCCAGAAGCCCCGTCCCTGATCACCACCTCGACCTCGGTTGGGGTCGTTGGCGTTGAAATTGATTTTCGGAACCAAAGGTGAACCAGTCAACTTTCGAAACAGCTAATGGCTCAAAATCCCTGGAAGATGTCGTGGCCCTCTTCCAGCTTTGGCTGGAAGTGGGCAGATCACTGAGAAGGGCGCTGCGCTGGGCGCTGACGTCGAGGCCTGCGAGGATGGAGGAGCCTGACGCAGCCTTGGAGTTTGAGCGGCTTGTTGTGCTTGGGCCCCGCATCGCAGCAGAGCAGCTTCGCGCCGATCGGGCCAAGCTCAAAGGCTTCCTGGCGCGCCTGTTGGCCTTGTGTTGCCCATACGGAGACGTCACGGCGCCTTCCTGTACTCAGGCGACAAGCGATGCACTACGAGTTACGGGTGAACTGTCAAAATGGGTCTTGTTTCTTGGGACGAAACCGAATTCGGGCGAGAATCCCGAGGAGTACATCCGAAGGATTCAGGAAGCCTACGGGCATACGTCGAAGGTGTGCGGGCGCATCTGGGGAAAGGGTTACGTTGCGTACCGGTGCCGCACCTGCGGCATGTCTCCGTGCTCGGCCATTTGCCACGAGTGCTTCGAGAAGGGGCCGCACCGGAACCACAACTTTCTCATGTACCGCTCAGTCGCTGGTGGCTGCTGCGATTGCGGTGATCCAGGGGCCTGGAAGCCCTCGGGGTTTTGCTGCGACCATAAGGGCCCGACAACGACCTTCAGCCTACCGTTGCCCGATGATGAACTTCTCAGCACGTTCGTAGCAATATACGCTGTGATGGAGCACGTCACACTCGCACTCAAGGACTTTTATCAGGCTGTTTCCCAGGTCACATGCGCGTCAAGACCTAGACCCCAGTTTGAAGGACGAAGCGTAAACAGTGGGCGCTTGCAGCAATCGTTAACCCTCGTGCCATGAATCACTCGGTATTTTTGGCAGGGTGGTGAGGAGGAGAAACTCGCGCGACTGCCACCGCCCATCCGCGAACTTCTGCACCTGTTGCAACGAGCATGCGTCGCAGGCGATGTGTACAGGCGCATAGTGTGCTCCGCGGCGCTCCAGGTGCCTCTTACTTTCCCGAATTTCGTCATAAATGCTGCGAGCTGTACCATGTTGCTTGAAAACGTTTTTTGGAATAGAACTGACTCATAGTACGTGCACTCATGTAGGATATCGGAGGGGTCAACCCCGACTTGCGGGAACGCATGCAGACAGACGAATCTGGCCAACTGAGCACGCTGCAGCTACGTGAGAGTGAAAGCGAAATTACAGAGGCACGCCCGGGAGGGGGCTGGTTGCTCGAGTCCTTGGTGTCGTCGGGAAGCTATTTGTCCGTGGAACTTTCCACGCTCTTCCTCCAGATGCTGTTCGATTATGACTTCAAACGGGATTTTACGCGAGTGTTCATTCGGAGCTACTCAAAGTTCATCAACACGATTCTTGCTGAACAAAAGCATAACAAGGTCAAGGACATTTCAACGCGAATGGTGGACATCTCGGTACAGCTGTTTTCAAACTCACTCCTCACCGTCGAGATGATCCGAGATGAAGAGCTTTTGTCGACCCTTCTGCAGAATATTCTTTCGCTCGTGGAAGAACAGGGGAAGATTGACCCCAATCATGCTGGCGCGACCGTTGGAGGTGAGGTTCTTGTCAACTGTGAGAACCTCATCTGGACCAATCGCACGTACTGGCCCATCACGAACGACCTTGTCAACATTCTTTCGCACCGCGCAGTCGTTGCGGAGCTCTTGCGGAAGCCGCATCTCGTTTCCGAGTGGCTCCGCGTTATTCTCCGCTTTCAAGGATTAGACCCGCATGTGCGTCGTGTTACGTCACACATTCAGCAAGAGCACGCGCACTGGACGTCGCCCTTTTTCATTGAGCTTGAGCTTGTAATGGAGCAACTTTCCCTGGTGGATGCTGGCGTCAAAGATATGATCCAGGCGCTGCGAGACCCGAACGACTTGGAGAAGGATAGTCCCCTCCAGTTGCCGGAGCTGCTTTCTGCGATGCACCACATTCTGGCCCTAGGAATCGATGCATGCACTGATTGGCTACGCTCGTCTCCCTCTGGCTTGAACGACACGAGCCGGCCGGTCCGCTCAAGCGCTGTCTCTCTTCACATTCCCCTTCATCGATTTGTCGCGTTTTTTGCGTCGCAAATGTGCCGCTATTCGTCGACGGAGACGTCACTTGCGCGCTTACTCGGAGTGCCGGACCCTAAGGGCCTGATCCGCCAACTTCTCAGCCATCCATTACGCATCCAGGTCCTACTTGCGCAGATTCGTGCCGGGGTTTGGCGTCGGAACGGTGAAACCATGCTTCGACGGGGCTGGTTTTATCGGTCGTCCTACTTTTACGACCTTGGTCTCGATCTGGATATCTTCCTCCTTCAGTGTGCGGCCGTTCTGCTTCCTGCAGACGAGCTGGTCCTGACCTGCGTTGACAACTTCGAGCTTGCCAGGCTTTTGGGGCTAAAAGCCGCGCCAGAGTCTACGGAAGCCGACATCGCAGAGGCACAGATGATGTCTTGGGACGTCAAGTGCACGTTACTAGAAGACCTTGTAGTAATGATTGCGGCGGTGATTTCAGAGCGGGCAAGACTCGGATTGACCGACCGTGAATGCATCCGACAGGAGGTGGTTGCTCGGTTATCCGTGCGCCCAATGTCGCATTCACAGCTGACAGACAGTATTTGCCGTCGCTGGCATGAACACGATGACTTTGAACCCGTGCTGCTTGAGGTTGCTGACTACGAACCGCCGAAGTCTGAGCGAATGGAGCAGGGAAAGTATCGCCTTCGACCGCTCGCGACCTCGCAGCAACATACGTCATTGATTCACCTTCTTGTGCGAGGATTTTCACACGCCGACTACGAGGCTGCTCTGGAGCAGACACGCACATCCGATAAAGCTGTCACTGCGGCAGGGGGCGGTATCGTGGAGGATTCGACTGGAAGTGTTCTGATGCAGCTGCCAAGTATCTTTGAGGATATCAATTTGGTGCTTCAGTCGCCGGTACTGCATCACATCATCTTCAGCATACTGTGCAATTCAAAAGCCCGCGGAGTTACCTCGGTTCAGATCAACATGGCGCTATGGTTGCTTCAAGCAGCTCTGGAGACAGCAAAGGTTCCTTCGGGTGATGAATTGTTGACGGAAGATTGTCAAGCTGGGAGTGTTGCATCGCAGCGAGGTTGCGTGTTTTCAAGTAGAAACATTTTGATCAACATGGACCAAAAGCTGCCAAGGCAAAATCTTGAAGACGATGAGATCGCACAAGCAAATCTTGACCAAATGGAGCTGGAGAAAGATGTGTCCATAGAGTCTCTTCTTATGGCGATGGAGCAATCTGGCTCCTGGGCCGATTGCCGGCCGCCATTAGACTCAGTTCTTTTGCAGTATCGGAGGCGTTCTGTTGCAATGAAGCCAGAGGAATCAGAGGGTGATGACAAAATGGATGAGAACTGGGGTGGTGAAGCAAAGACAGAAGGGTCCGAGGTGGCAATCTCTCCAGCAGGAAAGGACCAGAGAGACAAGGACCTGACCGCTGCCAAGGAGAGGCAAGCAGCGATGTTGGCATCTTTTGCTGCCCAGCAGAAGCTGTTTTCAGATGCGATGCTTGCTGATGATGATGAGGAGGAAGAGGAGAAGGATTCCGAATCAGTGTCAGGAGCAGCGGCGCAGGAAGACGCTGTTGAATGCGTAATTTGTTCGCAGGTGGCGCTTCCTGACCGTGACAAGCCTGTGGGTATTGTGGGACTTGCACAACGTTCTCGTATGCTGGCTGCTGTCCGGGACAAGGCCAGTGCGGAGCGGCGCGCGGAGACATACGCAGGTGCTAGTAACGACCCAAGCTGGACGGCAGGAGCCGGGCTTAGTGGCGGAGCACACCTTCATGTACAATCGTGCCGCCACCACATGCACACATCTTGTTTCGAGGCCTACATGGAATCTCTCGAGCGCGAAGAATCGTCCCTTCATCGTGAGCAATCCCGCATCGACTCCCGTCGCGGGCTTTTCCACTGCCCAATGTGCCGCCAGCTCGCAAACGTCCTGATCCCGCTTGTTCCCAACGATACAACTTGCTCGCTCCCTGAGAAGAAAGAGGATGTCCCTATGGATACGGGGAGCAATGACCTCGCGCTGTCACGCTCCTGGGCCCATCTCGTTCACTCATCACGTGGAGATCGAGTGTTGTGGGCGGGGCTAGGTACGGCGCCTGAACCGGGTACTGTAGATGTCGTTGAAACCGCATGGCATGAATCTTTCTGTCAAGAGAGTGTATCCGATAGCTACACTCCACTTGCAAAAGCCGTGGACAAAGTTTGTGGGCGAATGTCACAAGTGCATGCAGCACGGGAGGCACTGATTGGAGGACCAGCCCAACGAGTTGGAGCAAATGAACTGGAAATTGTCGTGCAAGCCGTGGGGATGACGGTGGGTTGCCTGGAGGTGTCGGACAGAGATCCTTCAGCTCTAGAGGGAGGTGCTCGTCGTGATTCAATTTCTTCGGCTGCTGTAGCAGCTGCTGACGCGGCAGCAGCGGGGGAGAATCGCGTTCCGCCCCCTCACGCACTGGTGTTGGTAAGACACTTGCATGGTGTCGCCATGGAGGCCCGCCGACAGATCAGGCACAGTCCTGACAAAGCCGTATGGGATACGGCGGGGCAGCGTGTGCTGGACAAGCTTTGCGGGGGAGTTGTGGGTTTGGACGGCACGCCACTTCTGGGAACCGAGATGTATTCTGTCCTTGTGCGTGGTCTCTATGCCATGGACGAGACAGAGTTGCGTGCGGGTGGACGAGAGTTGCTCCTCCGAGTGGTCGTTCTTGCTGTGCTCACACAAGCGTTTCTGGTCTTTCACGCAATACCGTCCGGCGAAGTATGTGATGTGGATAGTGGCATGGCGGCAGACAGTGGGGTGGTAACAGGCTCGTCTGAGTTCCCGATGGAAGAGGCATCAGCACCCGCCTCGCCTATGGACGCGACAGATATCCAGCAGCCCGCTGATGCAGGGCCCGAATGTGGGGTTCACGATGCCAGTGGGCAAGAGGTTTGGCCGTTCGTCGAGGTGGTGCGAGGAGCGCTGCGTGATTGTGGGGCATTCGAAGCCTTCCAGATTTGTGAGAGTGGGGCGTCTGTTCGCCAGGGCTTCGACGCGTTTCTCCGTAGCTGCTTGCTTCCATTGCTTCGTCGTGCGGCGATGCTGTTTTGGGTCCAAGAGACGTCAGAGGCAGCACGTCCATGGGCAGCAGGTGCTGGTGAGGGTCCCACGCAAGAATGGGTTGCGCTTTCGAACTTTTTAAGGCTTGAAGGTGCCTACGAGGGAGCAACCCTAGGGTCCAAGACTAGAATCGCATCGGCTGTAGTCGGCGCAGCAGGCAAACGAATGGTTGAGGCGTGGATTCGCCAAGCGGCTGAAGCCACCAGCCCAGCGGAACAAGCTGGCAAGTCGGTGGCGCGCCTGGCATTGCGCGCCTGTCCAGTTCGACAAACGTCGGGACTTCCGCTTCTGATCGAGCTTCCGCACCTTTACCATGACCTTTACATGTCGTACCGAGACCGCCCATGCCAATTATGCGACTCAGTTCCCCTTCGACCGGCACTTTGCTTGGCCTGTGGCGCGCTCTGCTGCTTTGCTTCGGAGTGTTGCCGAGCGGTCAACGTTCCCGGTGCGGTCGTGCAAGGCGAAGTGTGCGAATGTTTTGCTCACGCAGCTCGATGTGGCGCGGGCACTGCGGCCCTGCTACTTCTGAAAACATCCATGGTGTTGCTGCTACGAGAGACGCACTGGTGCATCTGGGGCTCACCTTATCTTGACGCCTACGGAGAGGAGGACCCCGAGCTGAAGCGAGGGCGGCCGCTGCGCCTGAATCGCGAACGTTACGCACAGCTTCAGGTTCTCCATTCCACTCACGGGCTGGACCATTATTCTCGCGTTGCATCATCGTGGCATGTTGGAGCCCATCGCTACTAAGACGTCGTGGCCGAGACGTCTTTAGTTACATGTAAATGACACGGAAGCCTTCAGTAAAGGAAAACTACTGAGGAAGATATTGACATGACTGATTTTCAGGGTTGAAATCGCATGGTGAGTGCTGCGCAGCACGTGCTGTTACGTTATTCACAATGCCTGTGTACGATAGTGCTAGAATCGCTGCGTCTTCAGACTCTCTTTGCCCTGCGCTTGTACCCTATTGGCTGCACCTTCATACGAATGCTCCAAGGCCGTCCGCGGCGCAAACCTACTGTCGCATTGGCTCCTGGACACAATCCACAGGGCATCATTGCAGCAGATATCATACCTCAGATCTTGCGGGTGACATTCACATTAGACCCAGAGGCGGAAACCCCACCTCTCGAGTCGAAGACAAATCCGATCGCTTGTAGGCGTCGAACGCGATCAGGGAGAACTCCGCCGCGGGCGAATGCATATCTTTGGTTGCTAACCCACCGTGCAAGTTTGGTGTCATTCGCATAGCTTTGAGACACTGAGCAGTGTCCATGATGTTCTGAAAAGCGCTCAAGTGCGCGAAAGTTCTGTTCCCACAGGTGGTCGTGCGTCGAAGCATGGCATCCAAGCCGATGCAAAGATTCACTGTGCAGGGGCCGCGCTCGTTCAGTCTGGGCGCAAGAACAAAGGCCCTGAAGAAGTTTGAAACCCGTGAATTCACGGCCCGGAAAGGATGACCTTCTCTCTGGGAGAAGGCGGCCGAGGCGTTGCAGCCTTCTTTGACTCGAGAGCCTGGTCCCACAATTTAGCCTTAGTGAAACACGAGCAAACTTATGATAGTTTTCGGATCATCAAGGTAGTGTCTCGAAAGAAGGGAAAGAATCAGCGAATCACGAACCAAATGAAAAGGTCGCATTTGCTGGTTCCATTGCCGTACATCTCCTGAACCTCCGTCCTTATTGCACGCTCACTACCTTCCGAAACCTTTTTTTGCAGAGGACACCGCTTCGACGGGATCGTCAAAACGGAGGCAGCTTCGCCATGCAAAGATGTTGTTTGCAAGAGCGGTCTGTCGCCTATGTCCAATTTCCTTTGCCTACGGCCCTCATCGCTGCTGCTGGCCGAGACCTCATTGTCTCCGCCTTCTAACGGTTCGGTTGAATACGAATCGCCCTGGTTGGAGGGAAGGCTACCGTGCGTCTGCTTGTAGTGCATCAGAGCAAGTATCCAATCATCAAAGTTCCGACACAGCGGTGCAGAACGCCTGTGGCGTACTCCAAACGAAAAGCCGAGCTCTCGAAGTGCAGCCTCTCGATCCGATCGCATTGCCCCATTTTTGAACTTCATTCGCTGGTTAAAGATCCAGATAGACAACCTACGCTCAAGGTCGTGATCATCTCTTGATCTGTTGGTAGATGAATCAGTTTCTCGAAATTTCGCCTGTGCAGAGCCGTTCTGCAGACGGACATTGCAGTGTCCGTTTCGAGCACGAAACTCACGAAGTTTGGCGAACCAGAAGTTCCATGAGGATTCGGTGGAAGTCCATTCAAGTCCGAGCCCTTCGAGTAAGAGTGTTCGATCCTTTGAAAGGCGTCCCAGGCGGTATCGCGTACGCTGTGCTGCCACCCAGCGGTAAAGCTGAGGGTTGGACGTCAATGCCGCCTCAACTGCCAGAGCCGCTTTTCCACAGTGGTCGCGAACGATTGCCTCACCCAGTTCATGGTACTTCAGCATCCAGTCAGCTTTATTCCGGCTCCATGTAAAGCCTAGCCGGGTCAGCATTGTATTTCGTGCATGAGGCAACTGATTTCGGCGGCAGCGGGTGCGTTGTGTTACAGTCCAGCGGAACAAGCGCGGGCTCTCTTCTGCAGAAACACTCAGGTGCCCATGGCACTGCTGATAGAAGCAGAGTTCAAGAAATCGACTAAACCATTCCGACGAATGTGGGGTAATCGTGAAGCCAACGTCCCGCAATGCTGCCAGCTTTTCTCCAGACATTTTGCCATTCTTGACAGCGAAACGCTGGTGCACGACCCACCGCCGCAGCTTGTCGTTTTTGCCCGGCACAACGTTGAATGATCCATACTGCTGCTTGTAAAGTACTGCTTCCCGAAGATGATCGTTCCAATTCTGGGTCACCATCCTGCGGTTCAGAGGCAATCTTGAAAATTAGCAACATGAACTGCTCAGCGGTAGTCGTGTCTCCAACATTTCCCTCCAGTGCGTGCGCGATCTCGCTGGTGACGTGAAAGGCAGAGCTACTGCGGGTGGACAGGGGAGCACCGTGTGAAATCGGTGGTCGAATGTTGCGGGGCCATGCTGAAAATCGCGATGCACCAAAGCGCCGCTGCCGACGAGATGCAGCGAATCGGATCCTGTGTCGCACCCCTTCGCCCAAGTCGTGGAAACTTGTGTCTCCGCAAGACGCTGTAGTCACTGACTTGATTTACAAGCTTGCAGTTCAGTCGTGAGGGAGGTGGTCCTGCACAGAACGGCAGTTCGTCCGGCTGGAGCATCCCTCCAGCGGAATGGCAGCTCGTTCGAACGGACGAGCGCGCAGCCATTGAAGCGACGAGATGGCTCCCGGATGAAGGCCCTTTGTCATTCTGCTGGCAGCGGCATCTTGCAAATAGCGAAGAGCGCCCCTTGTTGGTCTTGACCGAAGAGGAAGGAGGGAGACACAGTGCTGTTGGATCTGGCTTGGGGTTCATCGCCTTATCGTGAAATGTCAATTTCTGCCTTGAGATCGATCTCTCAGAAAATCAGTGGAGGGGCGCAAACGAGGGGCCTCCCCTGCTGCACCAAACCTCGGCCCCTTGCTGTCCTAGCCGGAGGGAGAGTACTACATCTTTCCAATAGAAGAAGATAAGAAATTCTTCGAGGGGCCCGCGGCATCTGGTGCTCGCGGACGGTTCAGGTGCTGATTTCTGACAAATTCCCCAGATACAGAGGTGGGTCCAGCGGGCGGCGGCAGGGCGGCAATTTTGGGGCGGCACAGAGTGTGTGATTCTTTTGCTCCTCGTGTGTCTACCCCTTGCCGCCACGATGATTACGCCGCTCTTTCGCCTGGATCAGAATGACAAGCACGTGATTCTGGTCGCCAGAACTCCGTACGTGAACGCCCAAGAGGCTGAGATGGACGTGACGCGGAACGGCTTTAAGATGCATGTGAAGCCCTACTTTCTTTCGTTGGTCTTCAAGCAGCCGCTGTGTGAGGGAGAGCCCGAGAAAGCCAGCTGGGATGTTGACAAGAATGAGCTCACAGTGTTGCTGCCCAAGAAAAATTTCGCGCAGCACTTCGACAACCTTGACACAATATCTGAGCTTCTCACCAAACCGCGGCGCGCGCCGCCTCTTGCTCAAGATCGTGGGCTGATCGAGGTAGTGGAACCGGGGCACGCGGAGCGGCGAGGCGGCTGTGTCACAGAAGAAGAGGAGAGTGAGGAGGACGAGGAATACGACTGGGATCTGCCGCAGAAGGTACCAGAGCCAACAGCTGCTGATGCACTGCTCAAGCGGGTGCGCTATGGCTTCAACAAGGCATTTTCAGGAGTGTTTGAGCACCGTGCCGATATGGCAGCTGAAATCTTGGACCTGCCCGAGCCGGACTCGACCCCCGCGCAGTCGCGGCGAACGCTGCGCTTGCAATCCGAAAATGCCAAAATGGAAGAGGACTGCGAGCACTACCTAGCGGATACATTCGACAACGAAGAGGCCATTGCACATTTCCTCGCATTCCAGTGCCCGTGGGAACTGGATGATGAAACCCTGCTGCGTGAGAACACTGCTTCCTCGGCAGCATGTGAGGGAAGTGGGGATGCCCGGCAAGTTACAGAGGAGCAAGAGGTTGAGTACGGACTGATTGACCAAAAGGATGAGACTATGGAACGGAAATGGAGCGGAGTACTGAGAGCTGCAGAGCGTGAAGTTCTGCAGAAGTTGCCGAGAGGTCGGCTTTCACGTTGCCTGAAATGCATTTACTTTGCTCCCCTTGTTTGCCTGAAGTGCTGAAGCGATGGTACAGGTCGTGAATACTTGCTAGGATCGCACGAGAAAAAGGCAGCACTGGTCGCGCTTGTCGATATACTCTACGGTTTTGTGTACGACTTCCGCACCACGGAGGGAGACCCCTCCTGTGAGTCCCCGTGGACGCTTGGGAAGCTCTCGTCTACATTCTCGTGGCTCGATCCGCCCGAATCTGTCGCGGATGCCTGTAAGGGGTGTGTCCGTCGCGCGTTGGCTTATCCCCTCTACCGCACATTTCCGCTTGCTCGTCGCTGCCTCGAGGACGTGGCTATTATTCTCTCTCGCGGGCGCCGCTCTGTGCTCCGCGCTCTCATAAGCATTCGGGCGCTCTTTGCGGATGGGCACAGGTGAGATGTGTGCCCATTTCTCCAGTGGCCGATCTGACTTTCAGCCGTTTCCCTGTGAATGAAATGTTTCTCTCGCGCCAACATGTCTCTCTTGCCATACAACAGATATCTTTTCAACACGCTTTTCGTCGACGATTACCTCTGCTGGATACAATCATTATCTGATGTTTCGGCGTGTAAGAAGCTCGATTTGCTTGCATCCAAGATCCGAAGAGAGATTCAAGGATTCGACAAGCAGGCGACTGGATGGAATCTTGATGCTCTTGAAGAAGCCGCGTTGGCCGAGGCTGACGCGATGCATCCCACGGACTCGGGTCAGCGTTTTCGTCCCAATTGTTCTATCCCTATTCAGAATTTTCGTTGTGAGGCGCTTTGCATGACTCACCCCTCCCCTGGTCACCTTCTGCAGTGAACTCGCATCAGACCGATTTAGATGTCGCTCAGGCAGCAGCCAGGGGACGAGATAGCGCCAGCCCTGATGGTGAAATTGCTGAGGACGATAGTAGCAGCGAAGAATCGAGCAGCTCTGAGACCTGCTCCGAGTCATCATCGAGCAGCGAAGATGGCAACGATGAGGCGAGAGAGTCGCGGCAGTCGAACATCTTCCTGGACGTGCCAGAGGAACCTGCTGATACCTCCGCTCAGGATCTGCCAAGCTTGATGCAGGAAATTGCAACATTAGGGATAAACAGGCGCACTCCTGAGGATGCTGCCGCTGAGTCTGAATCGGATTCAGGAGCCAAGCAAGTAGGTGGCAAGCAGCGTGAGGTACAATGGAGTGATGAGCGCTCAAAGCGAATGCTCAGCAGGAGTGGAGCAGGAATGGTGGTGCCTGATGCTACCAGTGGTCCCGTCGTGAGTTCATCAGGGCAGGCAGGAGAGGTTGTGAAGGAATGGGGTGGCTGCGTGGATCGTTCCTCAGGACCAGGGCGCGCAGCACTTGAAAGTGTCCGAGCCCCTTTGGTGGAAGTGCTTGGCGAGGAAGCGTCTTCTGAAAACATCGAAGATCGGCGTAGAAAGAAATGAACAATTGACTGCTCCCCTCCGCCGCGCCCCCTCGCGCGGCGCGCGCCCGGCGCCGCGCCCGGTTTAGGGTTTAGGGTTTAGGGTTTAGGGTTTAGGGTTTAGGGTTTAGGGT
>ENA-UOXV01002777-UOXV01002777.1-marine-metagenome-genome-assembly--contig:-NODE-2777-length-22428-cov-7.390962_pt1 | contig 22428 bp, 22 predicted proteins | sample MGYA00238165_ERZ766961 | MGnify/ENA primary metagenome ERZ766961 (study PRJEB28924, sample SAMN03173240) | marine metagenome | biome: Marine; feature: Water; material: Subsurface seawater | place: North...
AAAGATGTTTCAATTGTGCCTGCGTTATTAACAAGTATTGTGATATCTTTTTTATAATTTAGTATCTTATTGGCTGCGGACTTTACTAAATCTTTATCAGAAAAATCTAATTCAATTGCAAAAATTTTGTTCTTAAATTTTTTTTCAAGACCTTTAATATAATTTGTAAAGTTTTTATCAATTTTTCTAACACAAGCAAAAATATTTGCACCATTTTCTGAAAAAACTCTAACGGTTTCTTTTCCAATACCTTTGTTGCATCCAGTAATAACTGCATATTTATTCTTAAGATTCATTTTAGACAAAGTCTTCTTTTGAAAAAATTTCTTCTGCCAGGGCTGGTTTGAAAATTGTTTGACCACTTTTTGTCATGAATTTACTAATAAACTCTTTATCTTCTCCTGCTAAACAAAGATCACTATGATCTCTAAAATATTTTATACTAAAACCTTTATCTACAATTTCTTTTAAAGGTTTTTCAAAAATATTTCCAATTTTTATGTGAACGTATGGACAAACTAATACATCACCAATCGGTGTAACATAAACTCTATTAACTGTAGTACAGCCTAAAATTTTTTCATTACTTTTATCAAATGGATTCCAAATATTTCTGACTAAATTTTTATATTCTTTTCTTATTTTTCTTAAGTATTCTCTATCTTTATCATCGCAAATTATACCATCAGCATTTTGCCACATTCCAGATGGTACTGCTACATTAAGAAGTGTTTTGTATCTTTTCTCTTTTGAAAAATCTAGAAGCTGTTTGAAGTGATCTGTATTAGCATTGTAGTGTCCAACAGTTATATTTAAGTAAGGATCCATTCCCGCATTTTTAACATGCTCCAAGGCAGCAATCGCTCGTTTCCAAGATTCTTTTTTTCCCCTCATTTCATCGTGGATTTTTTCATCCATACTATCGATACTCACAGATACTCTGCTCACTTTATATTCAGCCAATTTTTTTGCCATAGCCTCATCTAAATAATAACCATTAGTTGTTAAATACATGTAAAATCTTTCTGGCTTTATTGCATCCAATACCTCAAATAATTTTTTAGGTTGAAGAAGTAATTCACCACCTTGCAAATCAAATTCAAAATATCCTAATTCATCAGCCTCATCTGCTAATTTTCTAATAGCATCTAGATCAAGATATTCTTTAACATGATCTCCTTTTGGAGAATTAGTAAAGCAATATTTACATCTTAAGTTGCATGCGTTGTTGAAATTTAAGTCTATGCCACGTGTTTTGGTTCCAACTTTGCCATCGTTTTTTCTAACATAGTCATAAAAATCTTTTAATTTTTTAACCAGTCTCGGTTTGTTTAATAATGATGAAGCTATTGGCATTTAAATTATTATTTTTTTTTATATTTATTAATTTCCTCAGGTAATATCAAACTAATCTCAGCGCTACAAACCAAATTATTATCCACTGTACCTTCAGCAGAAAAATTAGCTATACCTCTGACATACTTATTTACTTTTGACCTGATATATAACCTAGAACCAGGTAAGATTTTTTTTTTAAACTTAAGTTTTTCTGCAGAAACTAAATACATAATTTTACCTTTATTTCCAGGTAAGGTTAGTATTGTAAGTGCACTCATTTGCGTTAAAGCCTCCATTTGAAGCATACCTGGCATATTGGGATCGCCTGGCCAGTGAACTTTAAAAAACCACTCTTTAAGACTTAGGTCTTTATATCCTTCTATTGAATCGCCCGGAATAACATTGTCTACAAAATCTATGAATAAGTAAGGATCCTTATTTTTTTGGTATTCTTCAATTTGTTTTTTATTAAGTGAAAAATTATTCATACAATTTCAATTACCCTTGTTAGTATATTTTTTAAATCATAGCCATCCCAGTAAAAACTCATATCCATTGTTCTTCCTATTGGAACTATTCTATCAACACCTCTAATATTGTTGTTATTTAAATATTCTTCAAAAAATTTTTTATCTAGGCCATAGTAAGATAAAGTTTGATAGTATTTATTAATATTTGGAGATAGTAAATTTAAGCTTTTTAAATCTATTTCAAAAAAAAGACCCCATCTCCCTCTACTTAAATGAGAAAAATTTTTTATTTTATTTAATTCAATTATATTTATTAAATTATTATAATTTTTAATTTTTTTTATATGCTCATTCTTTATTATAAACTTATCAATATGATGCAGCTTATCTGTTACAGCAAAATTTGAAATCTTGTATCTAGATTTTACTAACTTTAATAGAGATTTCCAAAATTTTTCTTTTGCTATTTTAGCATCCTTTTTATTACCAAGCCAAATAATAAGGTGTGGAGATGTACAAGCATTTTGATCATAAAGATAAGTATCATTATAAAAGTTATTAGTTAATAAAGTTATGTTTTTATCAGAAGCTGTGATAATTTTTTTTGAATTTAAAGTAGAAAATGAAAACCTGTCAGTAAAGGTTAAGTCAATAGATCTATCACTAGTTTCAAATTCTTTAATTTTTTTTATTGTATCAGAGCCACCCCAAATTAAACGGCCATCACATAAAGATGAAATTTTTTTTGTAAATTCTGGATTGTTTTCATATCTTACTATTGAAATTCTATTTTTAATTTTATTATTTTTTAATATATTTCTCATTAAAGAACATATAATTTCAATTTGTTTAAAATTTTTAGATGGAACTTTTACAATATTTGAATTTCCAGAAAGCAAACCAAATACAAGAGAATAAAAAAAATTTGTTGGAACATTCGAAGGTGTTATGTGAAATAATAACCCCAAACCAACTCTAAACTTATCTTGATTTGTATTATTTTTTAATTGTTGAATATTTTTTTTTCTACACCAAAAGGATAAAGCTTTTAGATCGGGATAATCTGAAATTAATTTATGTTTTGCCAATTTTTTTGAAAATTCATCTAAAAAATTACACTCATCATTTCCGAAAGGTTTCAAAGGTTCGTTTGATATACTTTTATTTCCTACTAAAAAGATTACTTTTTTTTTTAAAATCATATATCACTACACCCTCTAATTTCTGATTGATGAACTCTACCATGCACTACAAATCTTTTTCCAAATTTTTTACAATCACAATGATTGTTTATAATTTCACCCTCATCCTGAGTTAAAATACTGTGACCAGGATAGCTAGTAGGTAAAACTGAAATCAATTGTATTATACCTCGACCATAATTGATTGAATGAAAGAATTTATCTCTAATTATTATATCGGAGTAGGGGGTTGTAACAAAACAATTACATTTAGGACATTCAAGAAAAATAGACCCTGTTTGTTCAACCAGTCCATAATAATTATAAATTATACTTATTTTTAGTTTTATTAGAGCTCTATTTCTAAATTTAATATTAGTAATTTTTTTATCAAGCATTTTTTTCCATCCACCACCATGAATTAAAATTGCTTGTTTAAAATTTTTTTTAATTTTATTTAGTGAGAGTTTTTTTAATAAATATTCATATATATTACTCGTAAAACCAAAAACTAAAAATTTTTTTTTTGAATATTTATTTAAGAAATTATTAAGTTTTAAATAATTTATTTCATCTTTTTCATTTAAAAGGTATACATGATTTTTTCCAAAAATTGAGAACCCAAATATTGCTGCATATTTTGCACTAAGTGAATTTCTATTTATTATATTTATAGGGTCTTGAGCTATAATCAACATAGGTAACCTTTCTTTGCCTATTACGTGTCTTAAAATTTTTGAGAGTACGATTTTTTGATTCTTAGCATTATTTTCATCTAAAAATATTTTAGATGTGTTTACACCCGATGTTCCAGATGAATTTAATGTTTTAATAATTTTTTTATCATTTTCACTTTTTAGTATTATTTCTTTAAATAAAGTGGCTGGTAAAAAAGGTTGTTTTTCTAAATCATTATTCTTTAAGTTATATTTCTTTATTTTAAGTATTTTTCTATATGAAAAACAATTTTTAAAGTGAAAATTTGTTAAAGATGAAATTATTTTAATAAATTTTTTTTGAATTTTATTTCTAGAAATAGATCTGGTATCCATCTGCAGGTATTTATCAATATTCATTTATTAATCTATTTTTTTAAAGGTATATTTTTTTGAAATTTTTGTTTTAGAAATTTCTATAAAATTTTTATTAATTTTATATTTTTTATTTATAAGATTTAAAATTTTACTTTCATCATAATTTTTCATTATTTTTATCTTTAATTTTTTATTACTTGGGTGACAATAAGATGTAATATTTTTCTTTTTTAAATAATTTTCAATATCGTTCAAATCAACTCTTATTCCAAGTATCTTAGATATTTTTTTTTTTCGACCAGTTATATAAAAATATTTTTCATTATCAAAAAATCCTATATCGCCTGTTTTAATTAATGATTTATTGATATCACCTTTATGTAAATCCTTTAATTTACTGGCATATCCCAAGCAAACGTTTGATCCCATAACTGATATCTCTCCTTTTCTAAATGGTTTAGTTATAATTTTATTTTTTTCATCAAATATCATCAGTTTAACACCATTTATTGGTTTACCTATGCTGTCAAGTTTACTTCTATTAAGTGCAGTATTAAAGCAAGATATTCTTGGTGAAGCTTCAGTTTGACCATACATAGCAAAAAATTTAAATTTCTTTTTTAAAGATAGATTTACAAAGTATTTTTTTATACCTAAATCTAAATGTCCGCCTGCAACTGTAATATATTTTAATTTAGGTAAATTGAACTTATGAAAATTTAATTTTTTTATAAATTGATATAGCTGTGGAACTCCGCCAAAAGAGCTAATTTTATATTTAGATACTTTTAACCAAAATATTTTTTCAAGCACTGTATTCTTATTGATAACTATGGTGGCTCCACTTAAGATATGAGTATTAATTATAGACAAGCCATACGAATAACCCATTGGCATCGTTGTGATTGTTTTGTGGTTACTAGTAATATTCAGACTTTTAATTATAGATTGCGTATTGGTAACAATATTTCCTCGTGATAATCTTATAAATTTAGGATTTCCTGTAGTGCCTGAGCTTGAAAGGAGAACAAAATTTTCATGATTTATTTTTGTATGAGTTGAATTTTTTGTTTTACGTATAATATAATTTTTATAAATATGACATTTGGTTGATTCTTTTTTTTTTATGAAAAATTTTGAAGGATAAAACACATAATTAGGTTTATATATGCTCATAATTTTATTAAAATAATCATTTCCAAAAGACTCATCTAAAATAATTATTTTGCAATTTTTATTTTTATTTAAGAAGGAAAAATATCCAATAATAGATTCTATTGAATTTGACGTAACAAGAAGTATTAAAGAATTTTTAACAAATTTTTTTTCTAATTTTTTTGATTCATTAATTAAGTCATTGTAACTATATTTTACATTGTTTGTATCAATCAAAGCAATTTTGTTTTTGAATTTGTTCAAATAATTTGTATCAAAATTCATTATATCTTAATTGGGTATATTAATTTTTTTTCTTTTTTTATATCTTTGACCATAATATGAAATGCTTTATTTATATCTACTAGTGAAAAAGGTATTGTATTAATTAACTTTTCTTTATAGGCTTTATTTTTTTTTAGAATTGTCTTTAAAGAATTATCCACTTTTGTTTTCAGATTTAAATCAATTTTTCTTACATTCATCATTGTCTTAAAATTATTATAAGTTTTATCTTTAATTTTATATTTAGCAGAAAAAGTTTTTATGTATCTATAATCAACACCAGCTTTTTCCTCAGCAACATAAGGGAAGTGAAAAGCTTCTCGATAATCATCAAATCCAACAAATAAATTTTTAGCTTTATTCTTTATTAAATATTCAAATGGTGAATTTAAGCCAAAACAACTTTTTGGTGATAATTTACAAACTTTATTTTGATCTTTACCAATAACTGCAAAAGAATAAATGGGGTTTCGCGTTCTTCTAAAATCTCCCCTACCTAATACATAATTACCTAGTGACCCAACGCTAGATGGTGTTTTATAAAAATCATAAGTTTTACCCTTACAAAAGTCCCAATTATAAGTGGGTACAAGTATTGTTCCGTTTTTACCTATTAATTTTAACAAATTATCTATAGCATTTTGAAATACACTATTTAGTAGTTGATTAAAATAATCATCTTTTAGGTAGTTTTTATTTTTTAATAGATAAAAAATTTTTAAAGAACTAAAACATAGCAATATTTTATCGCTAGTTTTTATCCCCAGAGCTTTGTATGATTTTATAAAATCTAAGTTATCTTCAATTAACATTATTTTTAAATATAAATTACAGGAATTTAATAAAGTAAAACTTAGTTATTATAGTATAATTTCTTTATTTTAATAGAATTTTTTGTTAATCACAATTTAGGAATATAGTTTAAATTTAATTTATAGATGAATAAAAAAATAATTCAGAATAAAATTCTTAGAATACTATCGAGTATTTTAAAGGCAGATATTAAAAAGTTAAAAGAATATCTAAAAAGTAGTAAAAATATAAATAATTGGGACTCATTAAGTCACATAAAAATTATTATGGCGATAGAGGAAGAATTTAATATTAAGTTCAGCAACAAAGAAATCTCCAAAACAATTGACGATAAAGATAAGTTAATTGACACGGTATTTAAAATGTTAAAATAATAAAAATGTTATTACCCAAAATTTATGAAATAGAAGAAATTCTAAGAAAAAAAAATAAGTCGATAGATAAATTAAGCTGTTGTATTTTAAGAAATATTTCTGTTGAAAACATTGAACTATATCTAAAATACTATTTATCTTTAGATAATAAAAACTTAGCTATAGATTTTGGAAATTATGATAATATTTATCAAGATTCATTAAAGAATAGTTTAATTCATAAAAAAAATTATGATTTTATAATTGTATTTTTATGGCTGCCAAATTTTTCAGATATTCTATCAAATAAAGTAAAGAGTTCAAATTTGAAAATAATCAACAAAGAAATAAAAAGATTAAATGAGTATTGTATGCAAACAATTAAAAATATTAGACAATATTCTAAAGCACCTATTTTATGGTCAACATATGATAACTTAGATAATTACAATTCGAGCTCAATACATACACATAATTTGCAAACTACAGAAAACATTATTGATAAATTAAATTCAAATTTAAAAAAAATTATATCAAAGAGTCAGGAGGTATTTTTACTAGATTTAAATAAAAGTAAATCAAAATCAAACAATAATTTATTTTATGATAAAAGATATTGGTATTCATTTAGATCTCCTTTTGGAACTGAGGGATTGAAATATTTATCTTATGAGATTAGTAACTTTATTAGAGCTGTTTTTTTACCAAAATATAAATGTTTAGTTTTGGATTGTGACAATGTCCTTTGGGGAGGAATATTAGGAGAGACTGGTTATGATAAAATAAACTTAATCAATGATAATGGAGATAGTGAATTTATTGATTTCCAAAAAGAAGTTTTAAATCTCTATAATACAGGAACAATTCTTGCGATTAATAGTAAAAATAATTTAGAGGATGTTATGGAGGTTTTTAAGAAAAATAAAAACATGATTCTTAAAGAAAATCACTTTGCATCTATTAAAGCTAATTGGAATGATAAAGCGAGCAATTTAAGAGAAATTGCTAAAGAATTAAATATAGGCCTTAATAGCCTGGTTTTTGCAGATGATAGTGATTTTGAAATAAATTTAATTAAAAAAGAAATACCAGAGGTTAAAACTTTACATCTTCCAATAGAAGGGTCTGAATATAATAAAGATAAGTTAATTGCATGTGGTTACTTTGATAAAATGAAAATAACCAAAGAAGATAAGCAAAAGGGTAAAATGTATGTAGATGAAAAAAAAAGAAAAGTTTTATTAGAAAAAATTACAGACATTAAAACATATTTGGAAACTCTAAAAATGAAAATGAATATTCAAATTTGTAAGGATGAAAATTTAGATAGAGTCGAACAAATGATACAAAAAACCAACCAATTTAATTTGACAACGAAAAGAATAAAAAGAAATGAAATATTAAAAATTATTAAAGATAAAAAAAAATACTTTACATATATTCTATCTTTAAAAGATAAATTTGGAGATTATGGCACATGTGGACTTTCGATCGTATCAAAAAAACATAAAAGTGTCTATTTTGATATATTCTTAATGAGCTGTAGAGTCATAGGAAGAGGTGTTGAGAAAGCTTTTTTAATAAAAATTATGAATGAAATAAATGCAAAAAATAATATTGATACATTCTATGGAAAGTTCATTCAAACTGCAAAAAATTCTCAAGTTAAAGATTTTTATTTAAATAATGGCTTTGATATAAGTAGAAAAGATATAAATAGTATTGTATTTAGTTTTTCATCAAAGAATATTAAATCATTAAAAATTCCCAAATATTTAAAATAGATTAAAAAAAGTATTCTTTAATAGCTTTTTATCCTTGAAGAGATAATCTCGAAAATTGGGAAAAACTGTACCCGAAATATTAATATTTTGTTTCGTATTAATCTTATCAATTCTAACAATTGAAATTGTGCAAAAATTATTATTGCACTTAGACAATTTATGTTCAGCTATTAATTTAATTTTTGCATATAAATTTTTATTACCATCATCTATAAATTTAGTTGATGGATAAAAAAAATTAACTTTTTGATTAGATATATTCTTTAATAAATTTAATGGAACATCTAAAAATATTTTTTTATAGGTGTTTTCCAAATATTTATTATTAGTTTGAGAATAAATTTTTGGTGATGCAAAATAATATATTGAAATTATATTATTTTTTTTAATAATTTTGATTAATTTATTTATGCCATTATTAACGTCGTATTTTATCTTAATAATATTGCTATTTTTTAAATTAATTTTATTCTTATAGTAAGTGCAGAATATCTTAATTTTTTTATTATATTTATATAGATTTAATAAATCAAAGCCTAGACCAGAGCTAGCACCAATTATTAAAACATTAGTTTTAATTTTTTTAATTTTATTTATAAAGCTTGATGTAGGTTTTTTAAATTTAGTTTCTAGGTGAGGAAGAAAAATAGTGTCAAATTCAATTATATAATTTTTAAAATTTAATTGGTTAACCACCAGGGGAAACCTTTTATTAATTTTTAATGATCTAATATTAATAAATTTATCATCATAGCTTTTATCTGAATTATAATTAATATTAATTCTGTTTATTGCAGAGTTTTTACCCGGAAAAGTATTTCCCACATACTTGGATAATTCATTTAATAAATTATTTAATATTTTAAATTTATCCTGTTTAAATGCAGACTTAATATTTTTAAATTTAATTTTTTCACTCTTTATGAATTTTTGAGAGTAATAACTGTAGTTATTAGAAAGCTCTACATTTAAAGCAATTATTTTTTTATTATTTTGGAAAAAAGTATATTTTTTTTTTTTTGAAGTAATTAAAGATTTTACTTCTATTAATTGATTGTAAGAAGTGTGTTTCAAAAAGTTAATATTAATATTAAAGTTATTTGTCTTAAAGTTTTTTTCAAAATTTTTTTTCTTCAAAAATTCTATTATTACATTCGTTCCATGACAAATAACCTCTCCATAAATAGAATTATATCCAAAATTTTCATTTATATGTATTTTATTTTTATCTCCAGAGATAAGACTGTACTTTAAACCAGTTTCTTTAGTTATCTTTATGTTAATCCTCTCCTTCATTCTTTAGTTCAAATTTTTTGTTTATATATTAAATTACTTTTATGTTTCAAGTCATTAATCATTATTTCATAAGCTGTTTTCATTTTAATAATTTTAAAATTTATTTTACTAAAATCTTTTTCTATATATGCTTTCTTCTTAATCAAATGTTTTTTAATTAATGGATTGACTCCAGTTCTAATTTTTAAGTTAAGTTTTCTAACATACATTGAATATGCCTCTTTTTTTGATTTAAAACCGTCATGGACGTATGGACCAGTAAATTTTTTAAAAAATCTATACTTAACGCCAACCTCTTCTTCTACAAGGTGACACAAGGTAAAAGAATCCTTATAGATATTATCTATATCGATATATAGATTTTTCACATTTTTTTTAGCCATATATCCAAATGGTGAATTAAGTTCAAAACAACTTTTATGATCTAAATTGCTTAAATATTCTTGGTCTTTTCCATAAATAGCAAAAGAATAAATTGGGTTTTTTGTTCTTTTAAAATCTCTTCTTTTTAAAGCATAGTTTCCTAATGACCCAGAGTTTGATAAAGTTTTTTTATAATGAAACCCTAAACCCTTACAAAAATCCCAATTAAATGTAGGAACTAGAATTGTTCCATCTTTTTTTATAATCTTAATCAAACTCTCAATTATATCTTTTATTTCAAATTTTATATCCCTTCTTTTTTTTGCTATAATTAGTTTTAATAAATTTGAAGAAATAAAAATTTTATCTTTTTCTTTAATTCCTAATTCTCGAAAAATTTTTTCAAAAGGAACTTTTTTCATTTAACTAATGATTTTATTCTTTTTTAAGATTTTACATCCTTCAATAACTTTTTTGAGAGGTTTATTTATTAACTCTGCAATTTTGAATAAACTTGTTTTGCCATCACTAAATGCAATTATATCCATTCTAGTTTTTGAATCAGTATAGGTAAATTTTTTTGATATTGTTGGATATAAATTTCGTTTACCCATATTGGGTTCACAAAAAAAATTAGTTTTAGGGTATAGACAGCATTCAAAAACATCAATTACGTCTTTAATAACTTCAAAAGATTCTTGTAAACCTTTGCTTGTAACTACTTTAAAATCATCTTTATTAGTATGGTATTCAGGATAATCTCTAGATCTAGAAAATGCTACTAGGGGTAAGTTAACCTTTGGAGAACAATATTGTCTTTCATCACTTCCACGGTCTCTAAAATTATATCTATTAACTTTTTTTTTATTAATTAAAGTCGCTTTTATTGCCTCGTCTGCCAAAGTATTCCCATTCTTGCTTGAAACGTAGCTGTAAGCTCTTTCATCACCTACACATGTAAGGTTAAAACCACAAATAACATTTTTTTTTAAATTATCTAAATTTTTATTTATGTACGTTATAGAACCTATAGTTTCAGGTAATAAAACAAATCTATACGAGTAGTTTGATTGAGGATATGCCTTCTTGATATATTTAAGTAAAGCATTGAGTAATACTGGTCCAGATAATTCATTATTTGCCATTGATGGGTGACACACATAACTACTAAAAAAAATTTCTTTTTTATTCCTTCCTTTAATTTTTGCATCCATTAGCTCCATGACACCTTTTTTTAAAGAACTATTTATGAATACAGTATATTTTCCAGAAGGTAATTTTTTTTTTCCATTTTCGCTCATACAAAAACCCCATCTTTTTTTATAATAACTGGTTACATAGGGAATAGAGTTTGGCTGTTTCTTTTCTGTGTAGATGTACTTAAGCAGTTCTTTTTTATTAAAAGATTTGTTTATGGGCATTGAATAACCCACTATATGCAGGTTGTGTTTTTTAAAGTCACAATATTTTCTTCCACTTTCGTGTTTAATGTATGCATCCATAATGTTCCACTCGTTAGGTATTACCCAGTCAAAAACTTTAGTACCTGACTTAAAGGAAAAAATTTTAAATTCTGGATTAATTCTTTTGAAATACCTCAGTGTTTGTTGCGTACCTTTTCCGGTAAGAGATCTGCACAAAGGGAATAAATCTTTAGCCCATTTTATCATTGGGTATTTATATATGGTCATTATTGATTAAACTTGTATATCATTAAACAAAACAGGCTTTATTACTAAAAAAATAAATACTATAAATATAAATTATATTTAACAATTACTAATATAGATGAAAATTTATAAACTATCTAATAAATTTGATGATGACGGGTGTATTATAAAGCCCTCAAGTGAAAAATCAATTTTTGACTTAAATAAAAAAAAAATAGTCAGTATCTTTAAAAAAAAAGGGGTTATTATATTTAAGGGTTTTAAGATTAATAAGTCTAATGTAACTAAATTCACTGATATTTTTACCAAACAATATGCAAATGATGCGATAAGAAGAAATAATAGATTTAAAGATAAAAATTTACACGATGTTGATCCCGGCAATTACGAAATGCCCCTACATAGTGAGGCAAGTTATTCAACATCATGGCCTGAAATAGTTTGGTTTTATTGCAATAAGGCACCAAAAAAATCAGGTCAAACAACTCTATGCGATGGAAGAGCAATATATAAAAACTTTAATTTAGAATTAAAAAATTTTTTTTTAAAAAACCAAATTCTTTATGACATCATAATTCCATTTAAAGCTAACAAAGTTAATCCAAAAATTATTAAGAAAACAAAAAATTTAAGACCTTGGCATATTGAATATCCAGGAATATATGATTGTTATATAAATTTAAAAAATAATTATTTAAAATATAAATTAAAAAAATATGCTTTAGTTAAAACACGAGAATCAGACAAAGTTGCCTTTGTTAATCATCTGCAAATTATTTTAAATAGAGACCCCCAAGTCTTAAATATGACTCTTGAAAATAATAAAAAAATTCCAAAAAAAATTATGGATGAGATAAAGAAAATATCTAATGAGTTGACTGTACAATTAGATTGGAAAACAGAAGAACTTTGTATGATTGATAACCATAGGTTTATGCACGGTAGAAAAAAAATTATTAAAAATGAAACTAGAGATATAATAAACATACAAACATTGAGAGCAAATCTTGATTAGATTTGTAGAGGTAATTTCTTAATAAATAAAAAAATATATTAAAAACATAAAAAAAGTTTTGTAATTACTCACAAGGATATGACAAGATTTTGGATTATGTTGGATCAAGGAGTTAGCTTTGTCGAGAAAGCATTTCAGAGAATGACTGGTGGAAAGATATTTATGCCTAAAATGCCTTCAATAAAGATTATTGACTTAGCAAAAGTTATAAATCCAAACAATAAAATCAAAATAGTGGGCATAAGGCCTGCAGAGAAAATTCATGAGTCGATGTCTTCAAAAGATAAATCGAAGCAAATTATTGATTTAAAAAATCATTATGTAATAATTCCTGCATTCAAAAATACAAATCAACTAAAGAAAAAATATTTAGTAAATAAAATAAAAGAAAAAAGTATTTTTGTAAAAAAAAATCAATTATTATTCTAATGATAACTCTTTTTTAAGTGCAAAAAATATTGAGAAAGAGTTAAAAAAAAATAGAGCTTCAATATTAATAACAATTTTTACCTGTTATTAAATTATCTTGAAATGTTTTAGATTTTTAGCTCTATTTTTGATATAGATTTTTTATTAATTTAAAGCATCTTTTAAATAGGGCATTAATAAAAATAGCCACAATTAAAAATATATTTTGTCCATTATTTATTCGTATTAAACATTCCTCAAATAAATGATCTATAAAGCTCACAGTGCTTGAGTAACCACCACTACTCATGATTCCAATTAATTCATTTCTATTTGTTGCAATACCAGTAAGTTTTTTCTTTAATATAGCCCTATAATAGAAATCATAATCTGCAGAACATTTATATTTTGTGTTAAAGTTTCCAACTTTTTTTGAAGATATTAGTTTAATAAAAAAACCACTAGAATGTGAAGTTGCAAAATCAAAATTAAAATTTAATCTTAGTGGATTGTATCCAGATTTAGTGATTGATATATTTGAGTAATGCCTTTTGACAGTCCCGAAAACAAAATCTATATTTTTATTCTTACTAAATTTATTGTAAATAATTTTTAATGCATTTTTAGTTAATAAATCTCCTGAATTTAAAAATAATAATACATGACCATTTGCAAGTTTAAGGCCTTTATTCATAGCAAAATAAATACCATTATCTTTTTCCGATAAAATATAAGATATTTTTCTACCGAATTTATTAATTATTTTAAGAGTTCTATCATTAGATTTACCATCAATTATAATGTACTCAAAATTCTTAAAATTTTGAGATAAAACACTTTTTATAGTTTTTCCAATATTAGTCTGATCATTTTTAACGACTGTAATAATAGAAAAAAATTTTTTTTTTAATTTTTTTTTAGTCATGTATGATTTATATAAACTATATAGAATAAATTAATTATAAAGTATTTCATAAATTAATGTCAATTAAAATTGGAATTACAGGCCACAGTGGAAGCTTAGGAAAAGAAATAGTTAAATCTAAATTTGGTTTTAATTATTCTTTTTTTAAAAGTGATGTAAGGAGTAAAAGTAAAGTACTAAAATGGATAGATGGGAAAAAATTTGACGCAATAATTCATTTGGCAGCAATAGTGCCAATCAAAATAGTAAATAATAATCAAAAAAAAGCGTATGATGTAAATTACATAGGCACAAAAAATATTGTTGATGCAGTTAAGAAAAATAAAATTAAGTGGCTCTTTTTTGCCTCAACTTCACATGTTTATTCATCATCAAAAAAAAAAATTCATGAAAAATCTGATATAAAACCAATTTCTTATTATGGTAAAACTAAATTACTTGCAGAAAATTATATAATTAAAAAATTAAAAGACAGTGAGACCATTTATTGTATTGGAAGAATATTCAGCACTACAAATAAGAGTCAAAAAAATAACTACTTAGTTCCAGATTTAAAAAGAAAAATAAAGAAAACTAATAAAAAAATTATTTTATATAATTTGGATCATTATAGAGATTTTATTTCAATGAAAGATATTTCAAAAATTATTGTTTACTTGTATAAAAAAAAATTTAAAGGAATAATCAATATTGCATCAGGTAGAGGAATACATTTAAAAGATATAGCAACCTATATTTCTAAATATTATAAAAAACATATTGAGTTTGTAGATAACATTGAAAAAACATACCTAGTAGCCAATATTAGTAAATTACAAAAAATTTATAAAAATAAATTAATAACTAAAATTGAGAACTTAATATTTTAATTGATGCATAAAAATTTTATATCAATTTTAATCACAAATTATAATAAAGGAAAATTTTTAAATAAATCACTTAAAGCTGTATGTAATCAAAATTTCAAAAATTATGAAATAATTATTTTTGATGATTCTTCTACAGATGATTCAATTAATATTATTCAAAAGTACAAAAAAGTAAAATTGATAATTAATAAATCAAATAATAAAAAAAAATCGAGTCCTCTGAATCAAATTAAAGGAATTTTAAAGTGTGTTAAAAAATCTAAAGGAAATATAATTTGTTTATTGGATGCTGATGATTATTTCAAAAAAAATAAACTTAAAAAAATTGATCAATTTTTTCAAAAACAAAAAAATTTAAATTGTGTATTTGATATTCCATTAAAAAATCTTGCACAATTTAACTTTAAAGAAAAAATAAAAAAATATTCAATATGGCCTACAATTTTTCCTACTAGCTGCATATCACTGAGAAGAACTTTTATAATTGATTTTCTTAAAAATGTTAATAAAAGTGATTTTCCCCATTTAGAAATTGATGCCAGATTAACTATCTTTTCAAAATTTTATATGAATGAGTATAATATAATAAGAAAAAAACTAACATATTATAGCTATGATCCTAATGGTATAACTGCCAATATTAAAAAATTCTCAAGCATATGGTGGATAAGAAGATCAGAAGCATTTTCTTATTTAAGAATCATTATGAAAAAAAAACAACAAAGCTTTATTTTTAGTTTTGATTATTATTTGACAAATTTCTTAACATTTCTATTCAAAAAAATATTAAAACTATGATTTTTATTTATTATCCTTTAATTTTATTATCAATTTTAGGTTACGGTTTCTTTGTAAGTAAAAAAATTATAAAAGTAGAAAATTTTAATTTAGGATACCAAGGAATTATAGGAATATTTTTTTTATTATTAATTTCATATATTAGCACACAGTTTATTGCACACAATCAGCTGTTCAATTCTATAATTCTATTAATTGGACTAGGTTTATTTTTATTTTATTTTGATCAACTTAATATTAGTAAAAAAAATATTAAATTATTATTTATTCTAGTCATGTTATTTGTAATCTTTATATTACTAGGCAAAAATCATGATGATTTTCATTATTATCATTTTCCATATATTTTAACACTAGTGGAATATCCTCATCCAGTAGGCCTTGGTCATTTAAACCATGGCTTTAAAACACATTCATCAATATTTTTATTGTCATCCTTACTTAGCTTGCCTGCTGCTAAATATAATTTATTTCATCTCATGCCTGCATATATCATGGTATTTTCAAATTTTATTTTAATAAAGTTAATTTTTAATAAAAATATTAGGAAAGATTATATTTTTGTTACATTTTTGAGTCTTTCATCCTTAGTTTTTATTAATATTTTTTTTTATCGATTAGGCGAACATGGGACCGACAGATCAGCAATGGTTCTTATTATTTTATTATTAGTAAATTGTCTTTATTTTATAAATAAAAAAAATAAAAATATTAATGTTGATTATTTAAAATTGTTCACCATAATTTTTACTATTATTATTTCATTAAAAACATTATATGGAATTTATTTCATATTATCTTTTCCATTAATTATTTTTTTATATCAAAAAGAAAAATCAATTAATTTATTGTTTAACACAACTTTTTTTTGTTGTTTTTTGTTAGTTGGTTTTGTAATTTTAACAAATTTTTTTAATACTGGCTGTTTATTATTCCCAGAAAAAAAAACTTGTTTCTTTAATGTTTCGTGGTCTTTAAACTTAGATACTGTTGAATATTTAAGTGTGCACTATGAAAATTGGGCAAAAGCAGGCTCTGGTGCAGGATATGCATTAAAAGATATTGATAAGTTAAATTATATATCTGATTTTAATTGGATATCAAATTGGATTGATAAATATTTTTTTAACAAAGTGTCAGATCTTCTTTACTCACTATTATTTATGGCGTTAATTTTTATCATACTGTTTAAATCTTCAAAATCTCTAAAAATTTATAGAAGAAATTATAAGTCAGTGTTTTTTTTATTATCAGTTATTTTTATAATTTGGTTTTCACTTCATCCTGCATTAAGGTATGGTGGCTATCATTTATTTTTTTTAATTTTTTTTATACCTATAAGTTTCTTTTTAGAAAAGTTTAGCAATAACTTAAAAAATTTAGATCGTAAAATTTTGGTAATTGTTGTGATTACAGCTTTTGTTTTTGTAGGCAGAAATGTGAACAGATTATTTAATGAATATAAAATAAATTCATATAATCCTCTTATTAATGTTAATTATCCTCTTAATGAAGATTCCTTTCGTATACAAAAACGTATTAAAAAGATGATTAATGAAAAAAAAGCAAAAAAAATTTATAGAAATAGATATATAGTTTTTTAAAGAAATTTAATTTATGAATTCGTTAATAAAAATTATTGATTTTTTTTATCAAAAAAAAAAATATTCTTTTTTAAAAAAAACAATTTCCAAACAAATAGATGTTTTTATAGATGTTGGAGCACATCATGGAGATACAATTAATGAATTTTTAGCAATTTTTTCAATAAAAAAGATATATGCATTTGAACCAAGTAAAAAAAATTTTGATAAACTAAAAGAGAACATAAAAAAAATAAATAAAAAAAATGCTATAAAGATTGATATTTATCCATTAGGAGTTGGAGAAAAAATGGATGTTTTAGAATTAAATGAAATTATTGATGGTGTATCAAATACTTTTAATAGCCTAAATACAAATTCTAAATATTTCAAAAAAAAAAGATTAATTACAACTATATTTGGTATCAAAAAATTTATTGATAAAAAAGTTCCAACAAAAATAATTCCTTTAAAAGAATTTATGATACAAAAAAAAATTAACCAAGTAGATCTTATTAAGATTGACACGGAAGGTTTTGAATATGCAACTCTTTTGGGACTTGAGGATTATATTAAAAAGATAAAATTTATATTATTTGAACATCACTATGACAATATGTTAATTAAAAATTACAAGTTTACAGATATACATAAGCTACTTCATAATAATGGCTTTAAGAAAATTTTTAAGACTAAAATGCCATTTAGAAAAAGTTTTGATTATATTTATGAAAATAAAAGTTAAATTAAAACCAAACATTTTATGAAAACAGTTTTTTATTGGTCTCCCTGTTTGAATAAAGTTGGCACTGTAAAATCAACTCTTAATTCAGCTATATCCTTATCTAAATATTCTAAAGAAAAGTATAAAGTTAAAATTATTAATACTTGTGGAGAATGGGACGAATATTTAGAATTATTTGAAAAAAATAATATTAATGTGATTAACTTTAGATTTAAACTTTTTTCATATTTACCAAAAAATGGTTTTATAAGCAGCAGGATTTCATATCTGATAATAATACTTTTTTCTTTTTTTCCGTTGATAAAAATTTTAAAAAAAGAACAACCCGAATTTATCATCATGCATTTGATTACTTCTTTGCCAATTGTATTAAATAATCTTTTAAAATTTAAGACAAAGTTTATTTTAAGGATATCTGGTTATCCTAAATTAAATTTTTTTAGAAAAATTTTATGGAAAATTTCATCAAAAAATTTATTTTGTGTCACCTGTCCAACAAGAGATTTAATTAAAGATTTAAAAAAAGAAGAAATTTTTATTGAAGATAAGATATTTTATTTGCAAGATGCCATTATAAATGTTCAAAACTTTATTAAAAAAAATAAAGAAAACAATAATGAATTTAAATCAAGAATAAAACAATTTTCAAACTATTTTTTGTCTGTTGGAAGATTAACTAAACAAAAAAATTATTCATATCTTATTTCTGAATTTGCTAATTTCTTAAAATACAATAAAAATGAAAAATTACTTATTATTGGTGAGGGAGAAGAGAAGCAGCAATTAAAGAAACTAATAAAAAAAAAAGATCTTACAAAAAATGTGTTTCTAATTGGCCAAACACACAATGTTTATCCTTATATGAAAAATGCAAGAGCATTAATATTATCATCATTATGGGAAGAGGTTGGTTTTGTAATTGTTGAGGCTGCATTTTCAAATTTATTTGTGATATCAAGTAATTGCCCAAATGGACCTAAAGAGTTTCTAGAGAATGGAAGGGCAGGGTATTTATTTGAAAGTAATAAAAAAGATAATTTGACAGAAAAGTTACTATATTTTATTCAAGAAGAAAAAAACCTACAAAATTTAACCATTAAAGCAAAAAAAAATTCAGCAAATTATACTCCATTTAGACATTACTTAAGTTTGCAAAAAATATTATCAAATGAAAACTAAATATAAAATATTATTTGCTAAAATAATTTACAATCTAATTTCAATAGTTAAAAGAAACAAAAATATCAGATTAAAAAAAAATAATATTAATTGGGAGTTGGATTTATCTGAAGGAATAGATTTAAGTATTTATATTTTTGGAAAATTTGAATATGAAATAATTAAAACAATTTCAAAACATAAATTAACAAAAAAACCAATATTTTTTGACATCGGTGCAAATATTGGAGTTCAAACATTACAATTAAGCCAAAATTTTAAAAACAGTACGGTTCATTCTTTTGAACCTACTAATTTTGGATTTAATAAGTTAAAAAAGAATATATCTTTAAATAAAAAATTGAATAAAAGAATATTTGCAAATCAATTATTTTTAACTGATAAAAAAAATAGTCTTCCGAAAAAAATTTATGCTAGCTGGAACCTAAAAAATAAAAGAAATGTCCACAAAAAACATTACGGATCTTTTAAAACAACAAGTAACTCACAGTCATTAAAACTTGATGATTATATAATAAAAAACAAAATTTTGAAAATTGATTTCATAAAATTAGATGTAGATGGTCACGAATTAGATGTCTTAAAAAGTGGCTATAAATTTTTAAAAAGAAATAAAACACCTATAATTTTTGAAGTTGCACCTTATTTGTATAAAGAACATGGATACACACATAATGATTTAATTAATTTATTCAGAGAATTAGGATATAATTTTTACAATATTGTAAATCTAAAAAAAGTTGAGAACATAAATCAATTTATTTTGTCAATAGCTGACGGAACAAGTAATACATTGGTCGCAAAATAAAAATGTCTTTAGTAAGTATAATAATGCCGTTTTATAAAAAAGAGCCTTATATTGAAGACTCTATTAAATCAATTTTAAATCAATCTTATCAAAATTTTGAAATAATTTTGATTAATGATGATGTTGATAATAATGATTTTATAAAAAAAATTTCTAAACTAGATGCGAGAATAATATTAATACAAAATAATAAAAATTTAGGAGCAGGTTTATCTAGAAACAAAGGAATAGCAGTCGCAAACGGTGAATTCATTGCTTTTTGTGATTGTGACGATTTATGGAAAAAAAATAAATTGGAACTTCAATTAAACTTTATGAAACAGCTTAATCTTAGATTTAGTTTTACTAGTTATGAAATAATTGATGAAAATAATAATTATAGTAGTTTAAGAAAAGCACACAATGATATTGACTTTGATAAACTTAGAAATTCCTGTGATATAGGTTTATCTACTGTGATTTTAAAAAAAGATATTTTTGATAACTACAATCATCAATTCACCAGCCTTAAGACTAAAGAAGATTATGTTCTTTGGATGAAATTGGCTCTGGAAGGAATTAAAATGAAGGGCCTTGATGAAATTTTAACTAGTTGGAGAAAAAATAAAAATTCACTATCTTCATCAATTATTCAGAAGCTTATTGACGGATATCGAGTTTATAGAGTTCATTTAGGATACGGAATATTAAAATCATTATTTTATTTAATTGTACTTTCTATTAATTTTATTTTGAAAAAATAGCATGGCCTTTATTTATTTATTATCTTTAACAATATTTATTCTATTTATTAATAAACTTTTAATTAAAAAAAAAATATTAATAAGTGAAACTGGAGATATTCATCAAAAATTTTCCTCAAAATCTTCAGTACCATTAACTGGAGGTTTTTTTATTTTTCTAGGATACCTTAATTTTCTCGATGAAAAAATTTTTTCCTTTATACTTTTTGCATTAATAGTCCTTATTTTAGGAATATTTTCTGACTTAAAAATAATAAAGTCAGCTCAAAAAAAATTTTTCCTACAAATTTTATTAATCTTATCCTATGTAATATTTAATGATGTTCAGATAAATGACACTAGAATAATTTTTTTAGATTATATTTTACAAAATAATTATATAAATTATTTTTTCGTTGCTTTTTGTGTTCTAATTATTATCAATGGATCGAACTTTATTGATGGGATGAATACACTGTGTATTGGGTATTATCTTTTAATAAGTTCTATTATTTTTTATTTACAATTAAATGAAATAATAGCTATTAAAGATATATCAATTTTTTATATTTTTATTTTACTGCTAACTATTTTTTTATTGAACTTGGTAAACCAACTATATTTAGGGGACTCTGGCTCTTATTTACTTGGTTTTAGTTTTGCAATTTTTTTAATAAGTATTTATAATTGGAATCAACATATTTCACCATTTTTTATAGTATTATTACTCTGGTATCCAAGCTATGAAAATCTATTTTCAATTTTTAGAAAAAATGTACTAAAAAGATCTCCAATGTATCCAGATGCCAAACATATGCATCAACTAGTTTTTTTTTATATTAAAAAAAAATACGATTTAGATATTTTATTAGCCAATATATTGACTGGACAAATTATAAATTTTTATAATTTAATAGTTTTTTTAGTAAGCTTAAATTTCATTAACAATTCAAAAGTTCAAATACTCCTAATATTATTTAGTATTATGGTATATACGGCAACTTATTATAAATTTTTTAAATACAAATATGAAAAAAATGTTTAATTAAGTGATAGATTAAGATGACAGAATTTAAAAAGCTAAGTTAATTTCTTGGTATTGATTAAAAACTTGTGTTATCAGTTGAAAATCAAATTTAGATGAAAAAAAAAATTGCATTAATTTTTGGAGTAACTGGGCAAGATGGCTCATATCTTTCTTCTTTTTTAATAAAGAAAGGTTACTTAGTTCATGGTGTTAAAAGACGATCTTCCTCACTTAACACAAGTAGGATAGATCATATTTACCAAGACCCTTTTGAAAAAAAAAGAAATTTTTTTTTACATTATGGTGATGTTACTGACGCAATTTCTGTTTCTAGTCTAATTAAAAAAATTAAACCAAGTGAAATTTATAATCTTGCAGCTCAATCTCATGTTTCAGTGTCTTTTGAAGTTCCTGAATATACTGCAAATGCAGATGCCATTGGAGCGCTTAGAATTTTAGAAGCTATTAAATTTCACGGATTTCAAAAAATTACAAAATTTTATCAAGCTGGAACATCAGAAATGTTTGGAAAAGTTAGAGAAGTTCCTCAATCAGAAAAAACACCTTTTTATCCAAGAAGTCCTTATGGTGTAGCAAAAGTTTATGC
>ENA-UOXV01002778-UOXV01002778.1-marine-metagenome-genome-assembly--contig:-NODE-2778-length-22412-cov-6.073400_pt1 | contig 22412 bp, 22 predicted proteins | sample MGYA00238165_ERZ766961 | MGnify/ENA primary metagenome ERZ766961 (study PRJEB28924, sample SAMN03173240) | marine metagenome | biome: Marine; feature: Water; material: Subsurface seawater | place: North...
AGTTGCAAAACAAAAAAAACATACCTTTATATCGACTGGTATGTCAACTATCGATGATATTAAAAAAGCAGTTAATATTTTTAGAGAAAATAAATGTCCTTTTGAATTGATGCATTGTGTATCTACTTACCCAATGAAACCTGAAGATGCAAATTTAAGAACTATTGAAGCTTTAAGAAAAATGTTTAAATGTAATGTCGGTTATAGTGGTCATGAGAATGGTGTAGCTACATCTTTAGCAGCATCTATTTTTAATATAACATCATTGGAAAGACATATAACTTTAGATAGGACAATGTATGGTTCAGATCAATCAGCCTCTCTAGAATTTGAGGGAATGAAAAAATTAACAGATTCATTAGAAATAATACAAATTGCACTTGGGGAAGAAAAATTAGGCCACATAATCAAAGAAGAAGAGTCAATAGCGGCAAAGCTAAGAGCCCATATTAAAATTTAATTTTTTTATCAATGAATAGAAATTTTTCAAAATTTTACAAAAAAAATATAAAAGATTCAATTCTACTTAAAAAAAAAATAAGTAATCCAAAATTTGAAAAAAAAATATCTGAAGCCATAGATATAGTTGCAAATTCATTGCAAATGGATGGAAAAATTTTATTATGTGGTAATGGTGGGTCTGCTGCTGATGCGCAACATTTAGCTGCTGAATTACTTGTACGATTGAGACCTCACGTAAATAGAAACCCTTTGCCAGCAATATCTTTGGCGATGGACACCTCAACAATAACTGCATGTGCTAACGATTATTCGTTTAAACATTTATTTGCCAGAAACTTAAAAGCGCTTGGAAATAAAAAGGATGTTTTAATAGTAATTTCAACAAGTGGAAACTCAGCAAATATTATAGAAGCTTTAAAAGAAGCAAAAAGAAAAAATATATTATCCATAGCTTTGCTTGGCGGAAAAGGTGGTAAGGCTAAAAATTTAGCCAACTTGGATTTGATCATCCCTAGCAATGAAACAGCAAGAATTCAAGAGTGCCATATTTTTTTAGGCCATATAATATTTGAAAATGTTGAAAAAAAAATATTTAAAAATTAAAAAAAATAACTTTGAAATGAAATGCAGATTTTGCAGCAAACCTTTAAAACATGTGTTAATCGACCTTGGTCATGCAGCACCTTCAAACTTTTTTCTTGAAAAAAAATTGAATAGCAAACCTGAAGTATGGTACCCATTAGTAATATATGTTTGTGACAAATGTTGGTTAGTTCAAACTAAAGATTATTTAGAAACTGATGAGATTTTTTCATCAAACTATCACTACTTTAGTTCTTATTCAAAAGATTGGCTTAGTCAGTGCAAAAGATATGTGGATAAAATAACAAAAAAATTAGAATTATATAAAGAAAACAAATTTGTAGTAGAAGTAGCATCTAATGATGGTTACCTACTTCAGTACTTTAAAGAAAAAAAAATAAAAAATTTAGGAGTAGAGCCCACAAAAAGTACTGCAGCGATAGCAAAAAAAAAAGGATTAAATGTAGTTCAAAAATTTTTTAACAAAAATATTGCTAATGAAATTAAGAAAAAATATAAAAAAGCAGACTTAATTATTGCAAACAATGTGTTGGCTCATGTCCCGGATATCAATAATTTTGTAAAAGGCTTTAAAGTTTTACTAAATAAAAATGGTGTTGCTACATTTGAATTTCAATATTTATCAAATATAATAAAATATGGCCAGTTTGATACACTTTATCATGAACATTATTCTTATTTATCATTAACTTTTTTAAAAAAATTATTTAAAGAAAATAATTTAAAAATTTATGATGTCGAAAAGTTACCGACTCATGGTGGAAGCCTTCGTGTTTATGTTACACATATAGATTCTAGAAAAAATAAAGAAACAGAGTTATGTAAAAAAATGTTTGAAAAAGAAAAATTTGATGGAATGAATAAAATCAAATTTTATCAAAAATTTAATTTAAAAGCAGAAAAAATTAAATATGACTTATTAGAATTTTTAATAAAAATAAAAAAAAATAAAAAAAAAGTAATGGCTTATGGAGCAGCATCAAAGGGTAATACTCTATTGAATTATTGTGGTATTAGAAAGGATCTAGTTAGTTGCATTATAGACGCAAACGTAAATAAAATTAATAAGTATGCACCAGGGAGTCATATAAAAGTAGTTAGTGAGAAAAATATACAACAAGAAAAACCAGAGTATATTTTAATTTTACCTTGGAATCTAAAAAATGAAATTATTAATCAGTTGAAATATATAAAAAAATGGAAAGGAAAGTTTCTTATACCTGTTCCAAAGTTAAAAATAATTTAATAGTTAATTTTTTATGAGAATACTATTTTTAAATGTATTTAAGGAATAAAAAAGTTTATAATTTAATTAAATAGTATGGGAACAAATCTACACGACATAAGAGATATATTTTGGAACAATAAAAAGCAATTAAAACTAATAATTGTGGTTGCTCATCCAGATGATTTTGAAATAGGATGTTTAGGAACTGTTTTAAGACTAATCAATGAAAAGGTTAAATTTGAAATAAGTTTGGTGGTATTTTGTTGTAATGATTTACGTAGACGCTCTGAGCAATTAAACTCAATAAGGGCCCTAGAAAAAAAAATAAAGAAAAAAATTAATGTTCATTTATTTGATTATCCAGATACTATGTTAAATAATTATATTGATAAAATAAAAAAAGATCTTCATACAATTAAAAAATCTTTTTCAAGAATAGATAATCTTTGCGTTTTTACACACCATAGTATGGATATGCACCAAGATCACATGGCTGTTAACAAAGCAGTATTGCAGTCAATAAGAACTTATAAAATTTTTGGATTTGAAATTTTGAAATATGAAGAAGACTTGATAAGAAAACCTTTATATATAAAAGTAGATAGAGATATAGCCGAATATAAAGCAAAACATATCTTAAAAAACTACGCCTCACAGAAAAAAAAATTTTGGTTTAAAAAAGAAACATTTATTAGCTTACAAAGAGTCAGGGGTGTTTCAGCTGGTGAAGATTTTGCTGAAGCATTAGCTATTGAAAAATTATCATATTAGCTAAATGGATTTAAAACATTTAAAAAATAAGAAAGTTCTAATTACAGGACATACGGGTTTTGTTGGGTCATGGTTAGCTATGGTGCTGCATATGAACAAAATAAATATCTATGGTATTTCGTTAAAACCTCACTTTGATAATAAAATTTACAAAGCAATGAAAAAAAAAAATTTATTTTTTAAAAGGGAGTTCATTTTTGACATGTGTGAATACGATCTTTTAAAAAAAAAAATTAATCAAATTAAACCTGACTATATTTTTCATTTTGCAGCCCAATCATCTGTAGTTAGAGGCTATGAAAGCCCAACAGAAACTTATAAAAATAATTTTTTATCAACAATAAATTTATTAGAAACACTTCGTAATATTAACTTTAGGACACACCTTATATTTTCTACAACAGACAAGGTATATTCATCAGACTATTTGACGCCCTTTAATGAAAATTCACCTTTAGGAGGGAAGGACCCTTATAGCAATAGTAAAGATTTTTCTGACGATATGGTAAAGAATTATTATAATAATTTTTTAAGAAATAAAAAAATAGCAATAAATATATTTAGAGCAGGAAACATAATTGGTGGTGGTGACAGAAATAAAGATAGACTTATATCTGATATTTTACACTCTTTAGAAAATAAGAAAAACATATACTTAAGAGCACCAAATTATGTCAGACCATGGCAACATATACTTGACCTTTGCAACGCATTATTAATTTTAAGTAGATCTATTGCAGGAAAGAAAATACTAACGATATATAATTTAGGTATTAAAGAAAGAAAAAATATGACTGTAAAAAGTTTAACTAATTTATTTTATAAAAACTATAGTGCAAATAATCTAGAATTATTAAAAAAAGTTAAAATTAAATTAAAAAAAAAAAAAATAATTGAAACAAAAAGATTAATCTTAAACACAAGTAAATTTCATTCAAAATTTAAAAATATCTATAAACTTAGTCAAAAAGAATCTGTAGAATGGACTTCTTCTTGGTTTTTAAGTGAAAAAAATGGAGTTTCAAATTATACAAATACAAAGGAGCAAATAGATAGATATGCTAAAAAAAATTAAGCATAACTTGGATTCAAAAAAAAATTTATTAAAAGATGTGACTTTAGTTGTACTTTCGAAAGATAGACATAAATATCTTATTGGATTATTGAATTATTGGAAAAATACAAATATTTCGATTATTATTTTAGATAATACAAAAAAATCATTAAAATTCCCAGTTTCTTCAACAAAAAAAATTAATCTTATCTACATTCATTGTTACAAAAAAAGTGTTTTTAAAAGATTAAATATTGCAACTCTTAAAATAAAATCAAAATTTACATTGTTACATCATGATGATGATCTATATTTTAAAAGTACAATTATTAAAGGTGTAAATTTTCTATTAAAAAATAAAGATTATTCTGCTGTTAGGGGCCTGGAGTATAGTTTTAATCTTGACAGTAAAAAAAATATCATTGGCAGGTTAAATAAAGATATTTCGGAGGCTGACTCGTTAAATCAATCTCATTTTTTAGATAGAAAAAATAAAATGATTAAAAAATTTAGGAATGGACCGCTATATAGTTTAACTAGAACAGAAATTTGGATTAAAAGTCAGAGTTTTTTATACACTAATAAGCTAAGTTATTATTTTGTATGGGAAATTTTCTTAGGATTAGCAGTTATATACTTTGGTAAATTTAAGATTTTAAATAGTCCATTTTTGCTCAGGAATAACATAAGCGTCTCTCAGAGGTACAATGATGAAACCACAATACCTGATAATAATTTACACACATTTCTTACTAATTCTACTTATAAAAAAAAAACAGATATTTATAAAAATTTTTTCTTGCTAAGAAAAATAAACTCAAAAAAAATTAATTTTTTAATTAATGACATGAAATTAACTTTAGATTTTTTTTTAAATAAAAATTATAGTAATTATAAAAAGCCAAAAAAATGGAAATCATTTTTAAGATATTATTATTACTTAAAAGGAATTTTAAATTTTTATTTAAAAAAAAAGATAGATAAAAAAAATTTAGATAAGATATTGAAAGAAGGATTTTTTTCTAAGAAAGTTAATGATAAAGATAAACTTGAAATCAATGAAGTCATTAACCATATAAAGAAAACTTTTATTTAATTTTATATTCTAGCAACTAACAATCTTATTGCACAATTTAATTATTTTTTTTGATATATCAATATTTGCCTTAGGTAGAGTTTTTTTTTTTATAAATTTATTAAAATCTTTATATTGTCTTTCGAACCCAGGTTTAAAATTCATATTTTCTATTTTAACTTTATATAAATTTGGCTGATAGTGATTAATTCCATTAATATTTTTAATGTTTATTTTATTATATATAGTTAATTTTTCTAGAGGGGAAAGTTTATATATTTTTTTCTCATCATTAATTTTTATTTCTGTATTTTCAGAACTTTTAAAGTTAAAAAAAATAACTATTTGGCCTTGTTTACAAGACATATAACAAATTATATGATTTTTATTTTTAATAATATTATTAACTTTTACGTCTTCAAATATAGAAAATAAAATAGAAATTATATGGCAGGAGTTTTTATTTATATCATTAATTTTATTTTCCGGAACTGTTGCACGTATTAATAAATTTTTTTTATTAGATAGAGTTTTTTTTAAGAAAATTACATTTTTATAATACATTCTATTATATCCTGTGAATATATTTTCCTTTAAGAAATTGATATTTTTGAATTGTACAAAATTTTCAAAAATTGGTTTTTCTATTAAAATTTTCCGATTACTTTTTTTAAGAGCCTTTAATATCTTCAAATTATCACTAGTTTTGCATGTTATCACATAAGCAGCATTTTTGACCTGTTCTGTATATTTTATAGATTCTTTATAATCATAGAATATTTTCTTAATATTAAATTTTTTTGATATCTTTTGTAAATAATTACTTTTTTTACGAGTGCTACTAAGCGCAATTATTTTAAAGCCATTTCTTTTTGCAGAAATTATGTGATGTTCAGTAATTCTGCTTGTACCAATAATTGTTAATGGTGTATTATTCATATATCTACAAATACTATATTCTAATCAAATGAAAATTAAAAAAAAATTATTAATAGTTGGTTGTGGTAATATGGGCACTGCTCATTTGACCTCATTTCTTAAAGCCAAATCTAAATATGACATTACTGTTATAGATAAAATTTCTATTATTAATAAATTAAGAAACAGATTTTCTCATAATTTTTTAAAATTTCAAGATAAGTTACCTAAAAATTTGATATTTGATTTGGTTATCATTGCTACAGGCTCTAAGGAACGTTTCTTAATATCAAATAAAATAATTAGCAATAATTCAGTAAGAATAGTTTTATTAGAGAAGTTTATATTCCAAAACAAAAATGACTATCTAAAGTTTGATGCATTGCTAAAGTTAAAAAAAACAAAATGTTATGTTAATTGTTGGGGCTCCTCTTTATCTAGGTTATTAAAATTTCCTAAAATGATTAATAAAAAAACAGTTGTTAATATAATAATTAATAAAGGAGACTATTTAACAAATCTTATTCACATTCTAAATCTAGTATTTGAGGGAACTGATTTTAAAAAAATAGATAATCATAAGTTGTCTATCGATAAAGTGTTTAAATCCAAGGTGAAGAACTATCAAGAAGTTTTAGGTAAGCTTTCATTTAACACTATGGATAAAAATGTCTATTATAATATTTTGTCAAAACCAATTCAAAATATATTTGAAGTTAAAATTAAAAATAAGAAACAATCTATCATTTATCTTAATAATAAATTAAAATTAATCAAAAAACATAATAATAAAATAGAAAAATTTAATTTTCCTTTGTCATCTCTATTTACAGAAAAAATCTATAAAAATATTAATAATAAAAAATACCCTTACAAATTTATTGATTATAAGTATGGGAAATATCTTAGTCTATTAATCTTGAACTTAATTTCTAAAAGCTCAACTAAAATTTTATCAATAAGATAATTTAACTATTAATCCAATCATATGTTTTACTTATGATCTGTTTTATTAATATTGTATTAATAGGATAAATAAAATTATCAGCTCTACCTGGTGTATACATTTCTTTAGAAAGTTTTAAAAATTCTCTCTTATTTTTTATGAAGATTTTGCTTTTATTTTTTAATTGGACTGTTTTAAAAAGTTTTTCTATTGTATTTAGAAATTGATGGTATGATTTGCAATTAAGTTCTTTGATTAAATCTTTAAAAAAAAATTTATCTTTTGAGTATATATATTTTATAACTGGTATCATTGTTACAGCACAAGCCAAACCATGGGGCATATTTAAATTAGCTGTCATCGGATATGACATCGAGTGACATAAGCTTGTCCTATTAGCACTTATGCATAACCCAGCATATAAGCTAGATAGTGCCATTTTATTTCTATCATTTTTACTATTTTTATTTTTTATCAAATTTGGTAATGCATGTAGAACATAGCTAATAGATATTTTTCCATATTTATCTATTTTTTTATTTTTATTTTTATTCCATATAGAGGACTCAAAAGCTTGATTAAACGCATCTAACCCAGTGCTTACGGTATCTTCAATAGGTAAGTTATAAGTTAGCTCGGGGTCTACAATTGCTAAGTCTGGATATAAAAAATTTAAGTTTAATGATAGTTTTTTTTTATTAGAATTATCCCATATGGTTGCATAACTTGTGACTTCACTGCCTGTTCCTGAAGTGGTTGGAATTGCAATTAGTCTTGTATTGTCTTTCACTGATATCAAGTTGTCTTTAAATAAATTTTTAATAGTTTTTTCATTACGTGTAATTAAAACTTTTACTGTTTTGGCTGTATCAATTGTACTTCCACCTCCAAATCCCAATATATAATCAAATTTAATATTGTGTAAAATTTTATTAATCTTTCTCATATAGTTCAATGATGGATTTGGTGTTACATCACTCAACCATGTAATTTTAAGGTTATTAAAAAATTTTAATTTATCATCATTTAAAATTCTTTGCTTTCCATTTTTTGTGCAAACAATAAGAGTTTTTTTATTTTTTAAAATTTTTTTTAAAGCAATTCTAGAACCATTTTTAAAAATAATTTTAGTTTTATTGACAGTATTTTTCATTTTATGAATTAAATTTTTTAAGAAATGCTAGCTTACTATTTAATGGACTTTTTTTTGGTCTACCTAAATTTTTTTTATGACCCTTTTGAACATTTATTTCTATAAAACTTGGTCCTTGACTGTGAATGCATTTTTTAAGGTAATGTTTTATTTGAGATATTTTTTTTAATGAGCCAAAAACATTTTTATAACCACACCCCTCAGCAATTTTACAGATATTAATATTATTAGCAGCTGTTGGTTGGCCGCCAACTGAATCGTGAGCTTCGTTGTTTAAAACAATGTGAATATAGTTTTTTATTTTTAAACTACCAATTGTAGTTAAACCCCCTAAATGCATCAATAAAGCGCCATCTCCATCTATACAAATAATTTTTTTTTTAGTTTGGGTTGCAATCCCTAGAGCTATTTGTGAGGCATGACCCATTGACCCAACTACCAAAAAATCATTTACGTGTGAATCTTTGTTTTCTTCTCTTATTTCGTATAGCTCTCTTGAGATCATACCTGTAGATGCAACTATCTTATAATTTGATTTTAAATTTTTTAATATTTCTTTAATTGCGTCTTGTCTTCTAAGTTTAAAATTATTTTTTGTATCTTTATAGATAGGTACTAAATTGGTAAACGTGTTTTTTCTTACTAACAAAAAAACAGGTTCACTATTTTTTTTTGAAACTTCAATTGCTTGAGTAATTTTTTTAATATCACTTTTTTCACGTCCATCCAATATTAGTACTTTTTTTTTGATTGATTGTATTAATTTAATTGTAACTTCTCCTTGTGTTTTGTGTTGTGGCTCATCTTTAATATTTGGCTCACCTCTCCAACCAATCATTACTAGCATCGGTATTTGATACACTTTCTTATCTGCCATTGATAAGATTGGATTTATTAAATTTCCAAGCCCAGAATTTTGTAAGTAAACAAAAGGTATTTTTTTTTTTGCAATATTGTATCCAGCGGCAATAGCCACTGCTGTTCCTTCATTTGCTGCGATTATATGGTTTTTTTTATTAACTTTATTAGAGATGTAGTATAAAAAATTTTTTAAAAGTGAGTCTGGTACTCCAACAAAAAAGTCAATTTTATTTTTTTTTAAAGTGCTATAAAATAGAGAAGGTGTGGTCAATGTAACTTTTATTTAGTTCCAGGAATTAATTCCAATATATCCTTGATAGGGAGTATTTTTTTTTCAATTTCAAGGGATCTCTTATTTCTTAATATGCTTTTAGCTGTGTCTACCATACTTGGATACACACTTCTCAACAAGTGGTTTGCATAAATTACTATATCTACTTTGTGTCTTAAGAACTGTTCAACTTTAACTTGATTGAAACTGGAAGGAACTACTATTAGGGGTTTTCTATTTTTAAATTTATTATATTCTTTGCAAAAATTAAAAATCTCTGTTGGATCTTTTTTTCTACTGTGTATCATAATTCCATCTGCTCCAGCTTTTATAAACATCTTCGCCCTATTAAGAGCATCTTTCATTGGTTTATTCATAATTAAACTCTCAATTCTTGCAATAATCATAAAGTCTTCAGTTGTCTGTGATTTTTTTCCAAGACTTATTTTTTGTGAAAATGATCGGATGCTCTCTTGTTCTTGAAAAACTTCAGTCCCAAATAAAGAATTCTTTTTAAGACCCTTTTTATCTTCAATAATGACTGCTGATATACCAAGTCTTTCTAAATTTTTAACCATAAAAACAAAATGCTCAGGTTTACCACCAGTATCACCATCATAAATTATTGGTTTTGTTGTCACTTCAAGAACTTCATTTAATAACTGCATTCTTTCTGATGAATCTACAGCTTCAATGTCGGGCTTTCCTTTTGCGGTGGAATTCGTCAGCGAACTTCCCCACATTCCATCAAATTCTTCAAGTTTACCCTTATTATAAATTTTTGTTTTTTCAATAATTAAAGCACTAAGTGCATTATGTATGTCCAGAAATCTTAAAATTTTTTTACTAGCAATAAGGCGCCTCAAAGATTTAATTCTTACATCAGGCATTATTCCAATTTCTTTAATAGCATTATAAAATTTTGAGTCATCAAAATTTTTTGAGTAAGGAATTTCAATTAATTTTCCCTTCCATTTTTTTAAAACATTTATTACACTCTTTCGAACATTTGCTTGTACTCCAGTTTGCCAATCATCACCGTGTAGGACAAAATCAGGTTTATATTTCTTTAAATTTGGCACATAGTCAAGTGTAGATTGTTTTACAATATTTTTAATATTTTTTAATGAAGATATAATTTTATATCGGTCAGCATATTCCATATTAGGAATTCTTTTATAACTAGCTATTGCGGAATCTGTAAGAAGCCCAATAGTAACATCCCCAACCTTAGCTCCTTCATTTATAATGTTTAAGTGGCCAGGATGAATTAAGTCTGCACTCATTGCAATGTAAACACTTTTTTTATTAAACATATTCTTTACTTAATATATAGTTTTATTTTAATTAATAGTAAATTATTTTATGGAAAAAAACTTATTTATACCAAGAAATTATTACTCGTTTCTACTCTGTCTAAATATTATAAATAAAAAAAAATTCAACACCATCTTTATAAATAAAAAATATTTTAGCGCCAAGGCAATTGAAAGTATCTTATATTTAAAATTTTTTTTTAAATATGAGGTTTTAATTAGTTATTATTCAGAACAAGATAAAAATTTAAATCTGAATTACAAATTTTTAGAGGATACCATTAAGAAAAAAAATATAACAAAAGTTTATTCATCAAATGATGCCATAGAATTTACAGTAAATAGTCAGCTTAGAAATGTGATAGAGTTTAACCTAATTTGTCATGGTTATGGCCCATTTATTAATATTTATATAGAAAGTTTATTAATTAAAAAAATCTTAAGACTTTTTAATAAAAAAAATGATAAAAATTTTAAGTATAATAATTATTATAGTTTATTGAATAATGTTATTAATAAAAAATATTTATTAATATTTAATAAAAAAACAAAAATTCCTAAAATAGAATATTTTCAACAGTTATTAAAAAAATTAAATCATCTTTTAGTAAAAAAATATAAAGATTTAAATATTCTAGAACAAACGAAATATAATCCAGTAATGCTAATACTACCAGTTCATATCAAAATAAAAAATTATGATAGATTTTTTATTAAAATACTTGAGTCTGTTGAAATAAAAAAGGACATAATTTATTTAAAAAAACATTCTAGTCCTAAATATAAAAAAGAAGAAAAAAAATTATACTCAGCTATGATTAAATTCTTAAATAAAAACTGTTATAAATATTACTTAATTCCAGAGAGAATCAATTTTTTCCCTTTTGAACTTTTAACAACTAAAATTAAACCTACTAAAGTCATTAGCTTTAATTCAGCTGTTGGGTTTAATCTGTCAGTTATATATAAGAATAAAATAAAGATATTTTCATATAATTCAAAAAAATTATATAAAAAGTATCAATACTACAGTGAATTTAAATTGTTTGTTTTTTATTTAAATAAATTTCTATTCAAATTTATAAAATTTAAATATCTAAATTTTTAAGATATTTTATGTAAACTTGCATCCCAAGGCATTGAAATTCTTTCTAAAATTATATCTTCACCGTTTTTTACAGCATGGTCTATATAAGAATCAAATATTATTAAATCTCCTGAAGAAGGTTTGAACTTAAAGATTTTATTATTTATCCTTTTCCTTGTGAAGCTTTCATTTAAAGAACTTGCCTCATATAAAATAAAATTTTCATCACTATTGTACAAATTAATAAATCCTGGGTTTTTGACAGATGCATCCGACTGTAAATATAAAACACCAGAAAGTTCACCATCTAGGTGATGGTGCTTCTTCATCACCCCAGATTGTTTTGTTATAGTGAACCAGAGCTTTTCAACTTTTGCTTTACTATTTTTTAAATTATACATGGGAAGTATTTTTTCATTAACTATTTTTGATATATAGTTGGTCTCTTCTTCAAATATTTTATTATTATTTAGGTCGTGCAAGGATTGATAGATATTTGTATGACCCTTATTATCATACTCATTTTTTGGATTCTTAATTTTATAACTCTTAATTTTTTCAAAAATTATTTTATTAATTGGGAGATTTTTAATTAAAAAAATTTTTGGAGGGTATATTTCTTCTAAAAAATTATTCTCATATATTTTATTTTTTCTTAAATAAAATTTATATTTATAAAAATTTCTTTTTTTTTCTTTATCAATATAACTTAAGGCTATATTTAATATGTTTGTTATTTTATAGAGTTTTAGAGAAAAAAAAATATTAATTATCTTATATATTAAAAGCATAAATTTATTAATTCTTTTTTTTTATTCTGTTTATTTTTTTTATATTCATCAAAGAATTGATAAAGAGTATAAATAAAATATAAATATTAATTGTAAAAGCAAACATTATATTTATTAATAAAGCTGGTAAAATATAAAATGTATGCGCATTTATAGTAAAAAAAATTATTTTAAAATGATGAAAAAAGTTTTTTTGAATATTGCCGTTTGTTTTTGAGCGAATGGTGAATCTTGAGATAGCTTCGTGTGTCTTAATAAAAAATACATACAAAAAAATAACAGAACATGTTAAAATCCAGAATAATAAGTTATTATGTATTATCGCGATACCCGTTAGTACTAAACAATTTTTTATTAAATCAATGAAGCTATCCAAATCAAACTCTGTATTATTAACAGTATTTGTCATTCGCGCTATCTGTCCATCACAAAAATCTAAAATTATTGACATATAAAAAAATAAAATAAAATAAAAATAATTATTGAAGATAATTAAAAAATAAAATGACAACACCCCACTAAGGAAAGAAAAATAAGTAATTGTATTGGCTTTAATTCCAATTCTTTTAAATAACAAACTTAGTGGAAAAGCTAAATAAGAAGTTACGAGTATTATAATATTTGACTTTGCTGATTCAGAAAAATTTTTTTTTATAGAATTTGTTTGCATTAAAGATTTCCAATTAATATAATATGCACTTAATCGAATATTGCTTATATAGAATATTTTAAATGAATATAGAAAAAATAAGAAAAAAATTTAGTGTAATCTTTAATAACAATGACTTTACAGTTAAAAAAATAACTAAATTATCAAATTACATAGTAAAAAAATATTTAGATGATAAAAAAAGTAAAGGTTTCATAATCCTTAAGAATTTATCTGTAAAAGACTATGAGAAAAAATTTTTGATTTTAGCTAAATCTATTGGCAAACTTAGAGTTCAGGATTCACTGGGAAGTAAAATTATAAAAGTAACTCCAGGAAAAAATGTAAATCAGATTAAAAACCAACTTGTAAAAAAAAGATACCATCAAACAAATATTGGTGGATCTATCCATACAGATGGTCCACAATTAAGTAAAACTCCAAGATATTTGTTGATGGGTTGTTTTAAAAATTCAAAAAAAGGAGGAGAATCTCTAATAAGTGATGCAAAAAAGATTTTTCTTTTTATTAAAAAAAATAAACCAGAATTTTTAAAAGAGCTTACCCAAAATATTTATTTTGAAAGAAGAGGATTTAAATATAAAAATAATAATTGTTTTAAAAAACCTATTTTTACAGTTAAGAAAAGAAAAATTATTTTTCGTTACTTAAAAGAATATATTTTTAGCGCTTATAAAATAAATAAAAAAAATCTAAGTGCCAACTTGTTAAATTCTTTAAATTATTTAGATTTTCTTTTGATGAAAAAAAAATTTCAAGACACATACAAATTGAAAGATGGAGAAATTATATTAATTGATAATCATAGGCTTGCACATGGTAGAAATAAATTTACACTTGACAACAGTGCTAGTAGACTAATTTATAGAGTATGGGTGGGTTAAAAAATGAATATAGCGTTATATTATTATCTGCAGGTGTAGGATCTAGATTTAGAAAATCTATTAGAAAGCCAAAATGTTTATTAAATATTAATAATAAAAGTTTAATTCATAGGATTATAAAACAACTAATTAAACTGGGTATAAATGATATCAATATTGTAGTTGGTTTCCAAAAAACAAAAATTCAAAAACACCTTCGGCAATTTAAGAAAATCAAAATTAATTATATTTTTAATAAATACTATAAAAATTATGGATCCGGGTACAGTTGGTTTGAAGCTTTAAAGCAGGTAGATATTAAAAAAAAATGTATTTTACTTCATACTGACATTATTTTTGATCCAACATATTTATCAGACATTATTTTTAATAAACATGAAAATATAATTGGTCAGACTTCTTATAATAAAAATGGTCTCAATGATTTGTCATTAGTTCTCGAATCTAAAAAAAACCACCAAATTAAAAAAATTAATTATAGAAAAGATATTAAAGATTCAACCAAAGAGGTTATATGCATTAACAAGTTTTCTTCATCAACAACTATTAATTTCTTCTTGTTTATGAAAAATTATTTCAAAAAGGCAAATAACAAGGATAAAACCTGGGAGCTAATAGTTAATGATTTTATAATTAATAAAAAAATTAGAGTATTTCACCAGGGTGTATCAAATAAAAAATGGTATAATATTAATAGCCAGATTGATTATAAAAAAGCCAAAGAAGCTTTTTATAAAGGTTAACGAACATCACTTTTATTATTTTTAATTATGCTTTTAATTATTTAAGTAAATTTTTAAGAGACAGTATCAAATAAATTATTTTAATAATTAATTATCTTATTGTTTTGATATTACATTGAATAAATATTTTATTTGTTTAAATATAATCAAATTATGAGCTCAATTTTTATGTCTATCTTAATTCCTTCTTTTAATCAGGGGCATTATTTGGAAAAATGTTTAAAATCTATATTTAACCAATCGTTTAAAAATTTTGAAGTGATCGTTTTAGATAATGTTTCTCAAGACTCGACAAATAATATTTTGGTTAGATACAAAAAAAAATATAGAAAACAATTTCACTATATAATTAGAAAGGACAATGGACAGGCAGATGCTATTAATTATGGAATTAATATCGCCAAAGGTGATTATGTTACATGGCAAAACTGTGATGATTACTATTATCCAGGAGCGTTTAAATTATTTTATGAAGCTTATAATCAAGACCAAACCTCAGATTTAATTTATGGGAATGTAAATTTATTTTTTAAAGAACAGGCTAAAAATAAAAAGTTATTATTTAATTCTGTAAATTTTTTTACTTTATTGTCTGAAGGTATGGTTATTACTAACCAATCATGTATATGGAAAAAAAAAACTCATAGTAAAATTGGCTTACTTAAAAACTATTATACTAGTTTTGATTATGAATGGTTTTTGAGGTTATCATTTAATAAATTTAAATTTAAAAAAGTAAATAGTGAAAAAAATCTTGCATGTTTTTTGATTTATAAAGGTCAAAAAAGTCATACTTATTCCTCTAAAGACACTAGAATTAGAAACAAAATAATCAAGACTTATCATTCAAAAAGTACTTTTTTGAAGTTTTTTTCTTTATTTTTTTTAAAAAACTTATCTCGTTTTTATAGATTTTTAGTTTTACTTAAAAATTTAGAATTTAATTATATATTTGGTTATTTTTTCCCTTCTAAGTTAAGGTAAAAACTTATGAATACATTATAATTAATTAAATATAGATTATGTCCAAAGTTTTTTTATCAGATTACAGCAAAGTTTATAATGCTGTTTATAAGGAGAAAAAGTATAGTCAGGAAGTCAATTATATTCTGAAAACATTATCTGTTAATAAAGATAAGATAAAAGATATTCTAGATTTAGGTTCGGGCACAGGCAATCATTTAATTTTTTTTAAAAAAAAAAAAATTAATATTTTAGGTGTGGAAAAAAGTCAAAAAATGATTGATCTTGCAAATCCTGATGTCAAAAATTTGATATTAAAATCAGATATAAAAAAACTGAATCTAAAAAAAAGATTTGATGCTGTGACATCTTTATTTCATGTGGTTAGTTATTTTAATCAAAATCATGAGCTGGAGTTATTTTTCAAAACAGCTCATAAACATTTAAAAAAAAATGGTTTATTTTTTTTTGATTTTTGGTTCACACCAGCCGTTGAATTTTTAAAACCAACTAAAAAAATTAAATACTTCAGAGGTAATAACTTTATACTCAAAAAAACTTCAATTCCAAAAATTATAAAAAAAAATATTGTCAAAGTTAATTTTGTTTTTTCAATTAAATTTAATGATAAGAAAAAAAAAATTTTTAAAGAAACCCATAAAGTTAGACATTTTTCTATAGAAGAACTAACTTTTTTTGCAAATAAGAATGGATTTGATTATATTAATTCCTATCAAATGTTAACCACAAAAAAGCCAAACAAGAGGTCATGGGGAGTATGCATGGTATTGAAAAAATCAAATTAATAATTTTACTGTATGGCAACTCTTAATCATAAGTCACCAATAATTTTATTCGCATATAATAGAATATCCCAAGTAAAACTTGTCTTAGAATCTTTGCAAGACAACTATTATTCAAAACAATCTGATCTATTTATATATTCTGACGGTGCAAAAAAAAATAATGAAGACATTAAGAAAGTTTCTAAGGTAAGAAACTATTTAAGAAAAATTAAAGGTTTTAAAAAAATAACTATTATCGAAAGAAATAAAAACTATGGATTATCAAAAAATATAATTGGTGGGGTAACTTCGGTATTAAAGGTGTATCCAACAGTTATAGTTTTAGAAGATGACACCTTAGTAAATAAAAATTTTTTAAGATATATGAACGATTCTTTATTTCTTTATCGAAATTATAAAAAAGTCGCATCTATACATGGTTATTGTTACCCAATAACACTTCCTAGATATTTTTCTGATTATTACTTCATAAGAGGAGCGGACTGTTGGGGATGGGCAACTTGGAGAAGGGCCTGGAAGAAGTTTGATCCAAATGGTGCTAGATTATATAAAAAAATTCAGGATAGAAAACTTATAAATGAATTCAATTTTTCAAACTCTCATAATTTTTATAAAATGCTTAAAAATCAAATTTTAGGTAAAAATAATTCATGGGCTATAAGGTGGTATGCTTCAGCTTTTTTAGAAAATATGCTGACACTTTATCCTAAAAAAAGCTTTGTAAAAAATATTGGATTTGATTCAGATGCTACACATAAAAATAATTTTTTTTATTATAATGCAAAATTTAATTTAAAGTATAGAAAACCTAAGTTGCTAAATATAGTAGAGAATTCTTTAGCCAAAAATAGGATCAAATCATTTTTTGTTAAGCAAAGATATCTAAGAACTTTTAGGTTTTTAGAGTACAAAATTACTAATATTCTAAAGTTTTTTTTTAAGTAGTTTTATTTTTAATAATAATTTTAATATTTACTATAGTAACCCAATTAAGTTTAATATATTTATCACTGATGTTAAAAAATAGAATTATAGTTCCAGTAAATGGCCCACTTCTAATTGGAAATGTAAAAAAAAATATTTTAGATTGCTTAAAAAAAAATTTTATCTCTTCATCTGGAGCTTATGTTAAAGAGTTTGAGCAAAAATTTGCAAAATTTTTAAAAAAAAAATATGCAATATCAGTTAGTAACGGCACAGCTGCTTTACAGTTGGCAATTGAATCTTTAAATCTTAAAAAAGGTTCTGAGGTAATACTTCCTTCTTTTACAATTATTTCTTGTATTTTACCATTGATAAGATGTGGCCTAAAGCCAGTATTGATTGATAGTGATCTATCATCATGGAATATGAAGGTGGAAGATATAGAAAAAAAAATTAATAAAAAAACTAAAGCAATAATGGTTGTTCATATCTACGGTATGCCCACTGACATGAAGGTAATTCTGAAATTAGCAAAAAAATATAAATTAAAAATTATAGAAGATTCTGCTGAGTCAATTGGATTAACTTTTGATAATAAACAATGTGGTAGTTTTGGTGATATTTCAACTTTCAGTTTTTTTGCAAACAAGCATATTACTACAGGTGAGGGTGGGATGATCGTAACTAATAGTTTAAAAATTGCAAATAGATGCAGAAGTTTAAGAAATCTTTTTTTCAATAATGAAAGAAGGTTTAAACATTACGAATTAGGATGGAATTATAGACTAACAAATTTACAAGCTGCAATTGGCGTTGCTCAATTAGAAAAAATAAATTATTTTATAAAAAAAAAAAGAAAAATGGGTGACTATTATCAAAAACATTTAAAGACTCTGTCGAAGTATGTTTATTTACCAAAAATTAAAAATAAATATTCTAAGAATGTGTATTGGGTATTTGGTTTGGTTTTAAGGAAAGATGCTAAAATTTCCTTAAAAAAAGTTATGGAACAATTAAAAAGAAGGGGGATAGAGACAAGAAATTTTTTTTGGCCCCTTCATCAGCAGCCAATTTTAAAAAAAATGGGATATTTTAAAAATAGCAAGCATCCAAATGCTGAGTTTTTATCTAAAAATGGGTTTTATATACCCTCAGGGTTGTCCATAAGTCAAAAAGATCAAAAATATGTTATAAAAAATTTAATAAATATTTTAGAAAAAAAAAATTATGTTTAAGTGTAGATTATGTAAAGGTAAAAAATATTTTAAATTTTTAGACTTGGGCTTACAACCACCTTCAGATCAATTTTTAACCTTAAATGAAAATAGTCAGCCGGTAACTTATTACCCTTTAGAAGTTTATAATTGTGAGAATTGTAATTTTAATCAGCTTAGTTATGTTGTTGACCCTAAGATTTTGTACCAACAAAATTACCCATACGAGTCCTCACAAACAAAGGCTGGAAAAAATCATTATTTTGATTTTGCTAAGTCAGTGCAACAAGAATATAATCTTCTTAAAGAAGACCTTGTTATAGATATAGGAAGTAATGTTGGCACGCTTCTTGATGGTTTTAAAAAATGTGGTACTAAAATATTAGGAATAGAACCAGCTAAAAATATATCTTTAATTGCATTAAAAAATAAAATTCCAACTTTAAATTGTTTTTTCAACTCTTTTGCAGTTAATAAAGTTTTAAGTTATGGGAAAAAACCAAAGATTATTACAGCAACCAATGTTTTTGCACACGTTGATAATCTAGATTTATTTGTCAAAAATATTTCAAAAATATTAGACAGAAAAAAAGGTGTATTTATCATAGAATCACCTCATTTTTATCATATTTTAAAAAACTTAGAGTATGACACAATCTATCATGAACATCTTTCTTATTTAACTATAAAACCATTAGTTCCTTTTTTTAAAAAATTTAATATGGAAATAATAAAAGTAGAAAAAAAAGATATTCACGGTGGCTCTGTACGAATTTTTATATCTTTTAAAAAAAATTTTTTAATCCATCATTCTGTTAATAAAATGATAAAATTTGAAGAAAAAAAAAATATTAATTCAAAAAAAACATTATTATTTTTTGCAAAAAAAGTTAAAAATAATAGGTTAAAGTTAGTTACAGTTTTAAATTCTCTTATACTTAAAGGTAAAAAAATTATTGCTGTAAGTGCTCCCGCTAAAGGAATGACATTACTAAATTATTGTAAAATAGATTTAGATTATTTGGATTTTGCTACAGAAAAATCAAAAATTAAGCAGGGTTTATTCACACCAGGTACGAGACTACCGATATATCCAGATTCTAAGATATTAAAGTTTAATCCAGACTATGCATTGCTCTTAGCTTGGAACTTTTCAAAAGAAATCATGAATAATAATATTAAATTCTTAAAAAATGGTGGTAAATTTATCGTCCCCATACCAAATGTAAAAATAATAGGATATAAAGAATTAAATGAAAAAAATAAAATACAAAGTAAATTTTAAAGATAAGCGGGGTTCAATAACGGATATGCTTGAAAAAGAACATATTAATGCCGTTACCCATATAATAACAAACAAAGGGAATGTTAGAGGCAACCATTATCATAAAAAAACTTGGCAATGGAACTATGTCTTAAAAGGTAAAGCCAAATTAGTTTGCCAAAAAAGAAATTTAAAAAAAACTGTAACAATTTTGAAAAAAGATGATTTTATATTATTAGGCCCAAACGAGAAGCATGCATTTATGGCTTTAGAAAATTTTCACATGATGGTTTTTACAAAGGGCCCAAGAGGTGGAAAAGAATATGAAAATGATACATTTAGGTTGAGTAAAAAACTTATATAATAATAATTTTGATGCCAAATGTAGCAGTATTTTTTAATTCTAAATCTTCGTCTGGTGGAAGCTATCAAATGTCCATAAATAATTTGTTAGCCTTAAGAGAAAAATTTTTAAAGAATAATTTAAAACTGCTTGTTTATTCAGAAAAAAAAAATAAAGATTTAGATAATTTTAATATTAAGTACGAAGTTATCAATTTTTCAATATTTGATAAATTATTTGCATATTTAACTAACTACATTTCTTTTAAATTTATAATAAATAGATTTTCTATATGTTCAGGATTGGAGAAGAATCTTTTAAAAAAAGATGTTTCACTGATTTTATTTCTAATTCCAGATTTTAGACAATTAATATTTCAAAAAATAAAAATGGTGTCTACAGTTTTAGATACTTGCCATAAAGATTTTCCAGAATTTGATGAATTAAATAGTTTTCAAATTTTTCAATATAGGGAACTATTGAATATGCAAATTTTACCGAGGTCAATTTTAATAATTACAGAATCTGATGAGCTAAAGAATAAAATTTCCCTCTATTATAATATTGATAAAAAAAGAATTATTTCTATTCCAAATACTCCATCGAATTTAAGTGTGAATGAACCAACCAACACCTTTAAAGAGAAAATAAAGAAAAAATTTGATTTAGAAAAAGAGTTTTATTTTTACCCAGCACAATTTTGGCCTCACAAAAATCACTTATTAATTCTATCCTCTGTAAAGATGCTTAAAGAAAAGTTTAATAGATCAATTAATTTTGTCTTTTGTGGTTTTGATAAAAAAAAGAATAAAGAGTTTATTAAAAATAAAATAATTGAATTTGATATACAAAAGAATATTAAAATACTTGATTATTTAACTCACGATGAGGTTGGATGTTTATTACGTATTTCAAATGGCCTAGTTATGCCTACATTTTTAGGGCCAACTAATATGCCTCCTGTAGAGGCCTGGAGTGCAAAAGTTCCAGTTCTATACTCTTCTCTTTTGAAAAGTCATGGAAAAAATGCAGCTTTATACTTCGATCCGCATTCTCCAGAAGAATTAGCTAAAAGAATTATTGAATTAGATTCTCAGAATACAAAAAAAATATTATTAGATAATGGACTAAAAAGAGTAACAGAAATTACCCAACAAAACGAAGAAGGTGTTTCAACTTTATTTGAAAAAATTAATCGTTTTATTAAACTAAGAAATAACTGGGATACATAAAAATGATTATAAGATTTTTTAAAATTTTTGATAAAAATGAAAAATTTTTATTTTTAATTTATTTTTTATTATTAATTTTTAGTTCATTTTTAGAGTTATTAGGTATTGGACTGATTGTGCCAGTATTAAATTCATTTTTATCAACTGATGGATATAATACCTCGAATCCTTTATTGAATATTTTCAATCAAATTGTTCTTTTTATTAAAGGAGATGTTCAAAACAATAGTTTATTTCCTGTATATTTATTTTTGGGTGTTTTTTTAATAAAAGCATTATACTTATTACTGCTCTCAATATTTCAACATCTCTTTATTGTAAAAATAGGAAAAAAAATATTTTTAAAGACTTATAGAACAATCATTTACCAGCCATACAACTTTTTTATCAATAAAAAAGTGAGTACACCAGAATTAATTGCAACAATAAATCGTGACTGCGAAATTTATAGTAATTCATTCATGGTGTCTATGGCAATGCTGATATCTGATACTATTTTTTTATTTTTTATTTTTTTATTTTTTTTTCTAATAAATTTTAAAATAGCTTTTTTTATTATTATGTTTAGTGCTTTAATTTTATTTATATTTAAAGCCATAACTAACAAAAAAGTTAAACAACTATCTATTGCTAGGCAGCAAATTGAGGGTATCGGTATAAAGCATTTACAAGATACTTTTCTTGGTGTTAGAGAAATTAAACTATCTTTTAAGGAAAAATCTTTCATTCAAGTGTTCAAAAATTTTTTTTATAAAAAAATTAGAATTTCATCACTACTGGTAGTTTTAAATCAACTACCCAGGATATGGATTGAGTTAATGACTATTTTAATA
>ENA-UOXV01002780-UOXV01002780.1-marine-metagenome-genome-assembly--contig:-NODE-2780-length-22381-cov-8.459912_pt1 | contig 22381 bp, 18 predicted proteins | sample MGYA00238165_ERZ766961 | MGnify/ENA primary metagenome ERZ766961 (study PRJEB28924, sample SAMN03173240) | marine metagenome | biome: Marine; feature: Water; material: Subsurface seawater | place: North...
TCAGGCATTGACCCCCGCGCCAACCGGCGATGGGCCTTGGCACACGGGTCAGGCCTATTTGGCGCATTTAGCGATTACCGACGTTGCAACTGGCATTCACCTCGAAGCCGAGCGCTTTGCCCGCGGTCATCCCGACCTGGCAGGTGTCACATCGGATGCGCAATTTGCAGCCGTTATTGAAGATTGGACCCTCAGCGGCGCCTCAAGCGGACCGATCAGTTGGACCCTACAGGCCCAAGAACCCGGCCAGTTTAAGGTTGACCTGCGGGTCCAGCAGACCGGGCCCACTGTCTTGCAGGGCGATCGCGGTCTATCTGCAAAGGGCCCAGATTCGGCCAGTTATTACTACTCCATTCCGCGACTGCACATTACAGGGACCTTACATTTGAACGATCGCGTGGTTAACGTCAAGGGGCTGGGTTGGCTCGATCGAGAATGGAGCACATCAGTCCTTGGCGAATCCTTAGCAGGCTGGGATTGGTTTTCTTTGCAGCTTGATGATGATCGCAGCATCATGGCTTTTCGCCTTCGCAGGTATGACGGGGCACGCGATGACTTTGATCATGGCTTGCTGGTGGCGCCGCAAGGTCCTAACGCGCCAGCGATTATTGGTCAGGGCGACCCGGGCGTGAAAATCCTTAAAACGAGTGACTTTACGCTCACGCCTCAGCGTTTTTATCAGGATGAACGCGGCACGCGATGGCCGGTTGCGTGGTCCCTGACAATGAACGGCGAAATCTTTATCATCAACGCCCTGCTCGATGATCAAACCATCGATTTATCGGTTCGATATTGGGAGGGTTTAGTCGAAGTTATGAGTCCCGCTGGCGATCGATTGGGCCGCGGCTATATGGAACTGACGGGCTACTAAAGCGCTGCGACGAAAATCCGCTGGCGCATGCTAAATCGACGGCGCAAGCACTGCTTCGCTGCGGCAGCGGCCCAAGACCCCTTGCCGACTGCGGTTTTTGCGCTTGCGATCTTATACTGACCCTACTGCTACAAGCGTTTTTATTAAACAACCAGCACAGCACAGAGCTACCGGATGACCGAATTTAAACAACTCACGGCTCAAGATGTTATTCCCCTGATTAAGCTGCAGGTTGCAACGCACCAGCAGGACTTCGTCGCGCCGAATGCCTTAACGCTCGCGCAATCTTTGTTTGAACCGGGTAACGAAATCTACGGCATGTGGGCTCAGGGCACGCCACTGGGTCTTATTGCCATTATCGATATGAGCCATCCAGATCAGGTACTCGAGCCTGATGATGATCCAGACGGGTTGATGGTTTGGCGGCTGATGGTGTCAGAAAGTCACCAGGGTAAGGGGCATGGGCGCGATGCAATGCGCTTCGCCGAGAAACGCTGCCGAGAACTCGGTCGAGCTTATGTGCTGTTATCAGCGATCGATCACGAGGACGGTGCGATTCCATTTTACGAGCAGCAAGGCTACCGTAAGACGGGTCGGATCGTGGATGGCGAAGTTGAACTGTCGAAGGTGCTGAACGCTTAAGCTGCAATATCGATCAAAAAAAGCCGTTTAATGATGGCTTGGCGGTCAACCCAAGACCGTTGGCGTCCCGCCGCGAGCGCCGTTACACGCGTCCGGTAAAGCCTTATCCCAACAAGACTTGACCGATTGTAAGACCGGGTTTCATGCCATCTCTGCGCCTGCGCCTAGGGTGTTTTGGAAGCGCGATTTGAAGCCGGCACTTCTGGGGCGCGCCAATCCATCGCCAAAATTTAGGTTACGACTTCCGATCCTCGGCGCTTAACCTGGTGCCAGCGCCTTTTGGTGCTGATGCGTCCAATGATCATCGGGTTATTGTTTGATGATCCATTTAAAAGCAGGCAGCTCAGCAAGACACCTGTAGTCCGTTGATTAACAATTCAGCCCCCTCAAAGTGTTTTTCTGAGCGCTCTGGCACTTGGTTTGACGCAATTTAACGCGCGTCTGCTCCGCAACATGAGGTTTCATTTTGAAAAGTTGAACTTGTGTTCTAAAGTAGCGATTGCATCATGCGCTGGCGCTGCAGCGCGAGCAATTTTTCGCGGGTTTTTCGCGGGTTTTTCGCGAATAGACCAGGGTTTTGTTAAACCCCGGTGAAGGCAAGCCCACACGGTGGATACCGGTTCTTTCAAATCGTTTAATCAAAAAGCAGGAGTACCTTATGAAATATCTCGTCGGGGCGTTACTGATATCGATGTCATCGCTTGTTTTTGCAGGTCATCATGAGAAAGGGGACATGTCGCCCAACGTGTTAGCAACCAAAACCGCCTACGAATCGTTTATGGCGGGTGACCTGGAAGCTTGGAAAGCGGTCCACAGCGAGGACGTGGTCTGGACAATTCTGGCGGGCCTACCCTACGCAGGGACCTATGTTGGACCAGACGCCATCATTAAAAATGTGTTTGAACAAATCTCGACGCTTTGGCCTGACTTCAAGGTCGACCCGATTGCGTACTATGAGTCGGGCGACAAAGTCTTTGTTCATGTGAAAATCACGATCGGTGGGAAACAAACTGAGGCATTGCACATGGCAACCCTTAAAGACGGCAAACAAATAGCCTTCACGCCGTTTGAAAACTCAGGCTTCATGATGGAGCAGTTAGATTAAGGATCGCGGCCAAACTGATTGAGGCGCGGCATCCGCGCCTTAGGCCACCGGGCAACCCCCCGGCTGCAACATCAGCCAGCCCGGTCGAGTTTGTCGGTGCAATGAACCTCATTTACCTGACGTGACAGCGCTCAGCGCAGGCTTTTCGCTTTCGCGACTCGCCCACCGCGGTCGGCTCGGCAACAAAAACTCGGCAACTTGATGTCTTCCCCAGGCCAGAAAATCAGTCAGCCTCAACGCCCGATTAAAAGTCGGTCCGATAACCCTGTTCAGGGTTTCGATCTCGCACTGATTAGGTTTTATTGATCGCGCGCATCACCTTGCTGAGGTCGGCAATTTATGAAGCACTGAATTTATGGTAAAGGTGAGGGTTCAATCAGCAGCTTCACCCAGCATTGGACGCAATATCTATGGACGCCACCTTTCCCGACTACTTTTTTCAACGCCAAGATGAATCGGCGGATGAAAACTTTTACAACCAACCTCGTTTCGTCACCCACATTGACGATACAACCATTGCGTGTTTGACCGCGTTTTACCAGGCGCAGATTGCCCCTGGAAGTCGCGTACTGGATCTGATGTCATCATGGATTTCTCATCTTCCCGAGGATGTAGATTACTCGCAGGTTACTGGGCTTGGTATGAACGCAGCTGAACTCGAGGCAAATCCGCGCCTTGATCAGTATTGCGTGCAGGATCTGAACATCAGGCCGACGATACCGTTTGCCGATCATTCTTTTGACGCGGTATTAATCGCAGTTTCTATTCAGTATCTGGTGAAACCTGTGGAAGTGATGACTGAGATCAACCGCTGTTTGGCCCCCGGTGGACAGTGCATCGTTGCCATGTCACACAGGCTCTTCCCCACAAAAGCCATTCAAGCCTTCCAGGTACTGCCACCCTCAGACCGAAGCCGGGTTGTCGCAACTTATATGGAAAAAAGCGGCCTGACGGGTATCGAGGCCTTGGATCATTCTCCTACTTCGGGGGACCCTCTGTGGATCGTTAGAGGTTATTGTGGTTAAAGCATCCTAAAAACAGCACAAACGCCATATCGCGGACTGCGTGTGACCCGAGCCGCATTTTGCGCATCCCCCCAATCAAACCCTCACCAAATGCTTACCCTGGGCACCTTGCACCCAACTAAGAAGTGCCTCAAGTTCAGCTAAGTATTTCTAACTTCATCTGACTTCCCTAAACTAGCGCCTGTACAGCATTCAAAGAGAACTTATGTCGAATTTACCCTTCTGGTTAGAAAGAGCACTCGCTGCGCCATCAGAATCAGGCCGCGTTGAAGTGGCTGGCGCCAACATCGTCTATGAAACTTGGGGCAAAGTTGGTAACCCTGGCGTCGTGCTGATCCATGGCAGCAATGCGCATCTAGAGTGGTGGCGATTCACAGCGCCCTTCCTCGCGGACAATTTTCGTGTCGCGGCTTTGGACCTGTCGGGTAACGGCAACAGCGACTGGCGCGAGCGCTACACCGGCGAGGTGCTTGCGGAGGAAGTTTGGCAGGTCTGTCAGGCTGCTGAGCTTGGCGAGCTGCCCTTTGTTGTCGGCCACAGCTTTGGCGGTTGGGTGGCGCTGGAAACCGGCAAGTACCACGATACCGAATTAGGTGGCATCTTGTTCATGGATTTCACGACCGCGCCGCCAGAACAGTACTTGGAATGGGGGCTTCGAGCAGAACGAGAAGGCGTCGCACCCGGGCGTAAACTGCGCGTTTATGAAGAAAAAGAAGCGGCTCTTAAACGCTTTCGATTTATACCCGAGCAACCCGGCGTACACCCTGCTGTTTTGGGTCACTTAGCTGAATACGGACTTAAAGCGGTGGACGGTGGATGGACCTGGAAGTTTGATCCAGCCCTGTTTGACCACATGGAGATGGGGGTCGCCCAACGGGACACCTTCGCCCAACTCACGACGAAACGCGCGCTCATGCTGGGTGAACAATCAGAAGATGAGGGTGCTTTTTACGCCGACCACATGCTGGAGATCACGGGTGGCCTGCTGCCAACCATTACCGTGCCCGGCACCTTTCATCACCTCATGTTTGATCAACCCCTTGCCGTTGCGATGGCCATGAAGATGTTACTGCTCGAGTGGCACCGCCAAAACAATAACGCCGCTTACGAGGCCGCACTTTCAGCCGTTTCCCCGGCCGGTGCTTAAAATCTAAGGTTTTAAACGCTTAGCGAGCGCCCGGGCTGAGATCAGGCGCCTAAAGCCAGAGCCGCCAATCGCCGAATCGATCCATCCGCCTCGATCTGCGGCGGCACAACCTTCCTGGCCAGCGACCAGCCATTTCTGATTGGATTTGACACCGTCAAGCGTCGGCGCCCGCATCACGCAACCCGACACCTACTCGTCACCTACTCGTCACCGAATTGGAAATCAGCAACAGGCACTGAGCAGTTCGAGGGCTGAATCAAATTGATCCCAAGGTTTTGCGAATTCGCTTGCGGAATTTTTCACCAAAAGGTGGTCGGGCGCCGATGATCGGCAAAACATCGATCATGGTTTGGCTATAAATCGCGCGGGCGTGACTCATGTTTTTAAACCCTTCTGGCCCGTGATAAGCGCCCATGCCGGACGCGCCAAAGCCGCCGAAGGGCAAATCTTCCTGCACGTAATGAAGCGTAATATCGTTGATGCACACGCCGCCACTTTGCACGTGGTTGAGCAAGTACGCCTCTTCACTTTTATCTTTGCCAAAATAGTACATCGCAAGCGGCGTTCGACGAGGCTCGATCATATCGGGTACCTCGGTGATGTCCGAATAGGTCATGATCGGCAGGATAGGACCAAAAATTTCCTCCTGCATAACCAGCATGTCGTCGCTGACGTTTTGGAGTAGGTGCAGGGGCATACGACGATTTTCTGCCGATGCGCGAGTCTGATCCGCGCCGACGATGGTGAGTTTCGCGCCCTTCGAAACAGCATCGTCAATATAGTGCTGCAACCGGTCGAAGTGTCTTTCGTTAAAAACGCCAGCATAATCGTTATTTTCAGTAATGTTGGGGTACATTGCCTGCGCCTCGTCAACGACCCGCGCAATCAGCGCCTTTTCTAGCGCCTTGGGGACCAAGACATAGTCTGGGGAAAGGCATAACTGCCCACCGTTTAATAACTTACCAAAGGTCAGACGGGTGCCAGCGAGATCCAGTTTTGCAGTGCGGCCGATGATCACAGGTGACTTGCCGCCGAGTTCTAACGTGACTGGCACAAGGTTTTTCGATGCCGACTGCATCACTTTCGCTCCGACGCGAGTCGACCCGGTAAAGAGAAGATGATCGAAGGGTAGCTCGGCAAATCGTTGACTGATATCTGCGCCGCCCGTAACCACCGCAACTTCATCTTCCGAAAAGTATTTGGGCACCACTTCAGCAAATAATGCCGCCGTTTCCGGAACATATTCTGAAGGCTTCAGGAGTGCTCGGTTGCCTGCCGCCAGCGCACTGGTCAGCGGCGCAACGGTCAAACCAAACGGGAGATTCCATGGGGAAATAATGCCCACCACGCCCTTTGGGAAATACCTAACCTGGCTCTTTCCCCCCAAAAAATTCATCGGCTTATTGGTTTTTCGTTTTTCAGGTCGCATCCAGGCTTTTAGATGCTTCATGGAATAGTCAATGGCCTCAACCTTTGACGCAAACTCTGAAAACAAGCTGAACTCATAAGATCGTGCACCGTTAAACTCGCGCTTGGTGGTGGTTGCGAACGCCGTCTTGTTGTCAACAATCAGCGCCTTGAGCCGCTTTAAACGATCAATTCTGGTTGCATAGGTGACCTCACCCTCGGCTCGAAATTGGCGCCTTTGTAGCTCGACCAATGCCTTCAGGTTTTGAACCCCCAATTCTGTAACATTGTCGTGCTCTGCGATGCTCATAGCTATTCTCCTCGGCTGCTTTGGGATAATTTGTGATTACTGATCAGATGATGGCGCAGCTTCAGCGCGTATGCCCTTAATGATCCGAACCGCGTTCTTAATGAAAAGCGGCTCGGACGAAAAGCTGGCGATCAACGCTTGTACGTCCTCGGGCAGTGCCTCGCTATCAAGCGATGGTCCCTGATCAGATCGCGTTGCACCAATCAGCAGAACGCCCATGGTTTTTACGACTTCTCTGGCCTGCGCTTTACTTAATTTTAGGACGGTTGATGTGGCCTCTGTGAGCGCCTCGACCTGGCCTATGAAGACACGTTTCGACTGGATTAATCTCGAAATCGAAACATTATGCTCGATAACATGCTCGAGCCTTATGAGTAAGGGTAAGAAAGCGCCATCTATTAATGCGGAGCTATAAAGATGCTCAGCGTAGGCGCGACTCGTCATGGATGCCGGCAACGAACCAATAAAAACCTGACTCCATCGCGTCAGACTTTGCTCATACAGGGTCAGGAAGAGTTCTTCCCTAGTTTTAAAGTAAAGGTACAGCGTGCCCTTGACCAAGCCCGCTTTGTTAGCAAGTTGGGCCATCGAAAATGCTTCATAGCCGACCTCGCGAAAGTACGTCTCAGCAACTTCTAGGACCACTCGACGCCGCAGTGCCTTTTGTTCAGCACTTCGAGCCCTTTGATTAATTGCAACAATGTGACTCACGACTGCTTTTTCACCACGGATTATCTGATTGCTCGGTTACGGCCTCTACCGCCTTGGAACAAGCTCACTGCCTATTACGAGCTCTCTGTCTGTAACAAGCTTTCTGTCTGTTACAAGCTCTCTGTCTGTCACAAGCTCTTTGTCTGGACCCAGTTAACTGACCGATGATTATTTATATAACTGATCAGCGGTCATTTCAAGCGCCGATTGCAAACCGTCAATGCCGAATCGGCGCTCGCTGCCAGTTTCTTAGCAGGGGTATCCAACAGCAAAGACGCCCTAATACCCTGAGAAGACGCCCAAAAAGTTTTGAAACCATGCGCAGTTAACGGAGTGATCTTGCCTCCAAGTATGCCCAAAATTTTTAAGGTTACTTACAAAAACTATTGTTTATTATGCATTTATCGACTGTCAGCCTGGGCTCATTCACGGCCTTAGACAGCCGAACGCGCCTGCCGATCTCAAAGAAAGCCTGCCGACCTCAAAGAACCCTCAGCGTCAGGTGATGCCGAGACGCAGTTCGGTAAGCCAAGCACCTGGGCCGGCTTACTGGCCGCTATCGCAGCGCCTCACAATCCCTACCCTTAATTTCTTGCTGCCTAAACGAGTTTTACCTAGTCTTTATTAATGCTAATCATTATTATTCGGTCTGCGCTGATTCGGCAACGAGGCATCATTGTCACGCCGAAACACCTTACCTGACCCATTTTGCCAAGATCGCCCCATTTCAAAAAAGGTAGCTTTATGATGAATTCACCGCTTCGCACTACCGCAGATGGCAGAGTCTTCGTTCGCACGCCCGAGGCGCAGTTCGAAAATTTGGCTGACTTTCCCTATCAACCCCATTACGCAGAAATAGATGGCCTGCGAATGCATTACATCGACGAAGGCCCAAAAGACGGACCAACGGTACTACTGATGCACGGTCAACCCGATTGGTCTTATCTCTACCGAAAAATGATTCCGATCATCGCGGCCGCGGGCTGCCGCGTCATTGCGCCCGATATGATCGGCATGGGACGCTCGGACAAACCTACCGATCTTCATACGCACACAATCTATGCGCATGCAGATTGGTGGCTAAAGCTGATTCAAGCGCTAGATCTGAAAGACATTACCCTGTTTGGCCAGGATTGGGGCGGTTTCACCAGCTTGATCACAGTTGCGCATTATCCCGAATACTTTAAGCGCGTGATGGTTTCAAACACCGCCCTTAATCTCATGCCCGAACCTGTCCTGGACATTCCGTTCGGCCTGAAGCGAGAGGACTATCCAGTCGATCCGGACTCACCCATTCGCACCTTTGATGATTTTCTCAGAGTCTGTCAGGACAAGGGCTACATCAAAGAAGACATGTCGGACTTTTTTCAAGGATGGATGACCTACGCTTTAACAGGTCCGGAGTTACGGGCAAGCGACAACATCAGACGCGACTTCGGCGGCATCACGTTAACCCAGGAAGAGATCCGAGCATACGACGCGCCGTTTCCTTCTGAAATTTATAGGACCGGGATTCGCACCCTACCAAGTATGGCTTCTATGATCGACGTCGACGCAAGCCTTGCAGCCTGGGAGGCGTTGCAACAGTTCACGAAACCTTTCTTAACCGTTTTTGGTGCGTTCGACATGCTGGTGGGTTCAGAGAAAATTCAGAATACGTTGATTGACAACATTCCCGGCGCTCAAGGCCTAGCCCACGACAGAATCCCGGCGGGTCACTTCATTCAAGAGACTCAGGGCGAGGCGCTGGCGACTAGGCTTATTGCGTTCATGGCTGACACCTAATCATTTCCGCAATGCCAAAAGCAATCATCTGCGACATTGATGATTCACTCACCCACCGTCTCGTAACGGATTTTTTTAAGATCATGGGCGAGTGAAAAGGCGCCGCGCTATGCGATCATCACAACCCATTCCGTTTCGCCCGCAGCGATTCTTACAAGCGACAACACAGGCCGACAAAGCAGGCGGCAGAGAAGGCACAAGCGGTCATCGACATCGCGTTCATAGACTTAGCGCTCATAGACATAGCGTTGATAGACATAGCGTTGATAGACATAGCTTGAGAAACACAGTGCGCAATCCCGCCTTGACGTTTACCTAGGATTCAGCCGATGCTTGGTTAAGATTCAATCGTTCCCAAAGCGATGATCGTGAATCGGTTAAACCGATTTTCGGCAGGCTCGTCACAAAACAGGTCGATTGTCAGGGCGCTGACGGACGGTCAATGTCAGGCGTCCTCGCAGTCGCTTAACGCAAAAATAGCAAACACGCTCTAAGCAAACACGTTCCAAAAGGTGATTTATGAAGTTATATACCGGCGATCTCAGTCCCTACAGTGCAAAAATACGGATGCAAATTTATGCAATGGGTATTGAGGATGAGGTAGGTTTCGATTTACCCGTCCAATTTATGATGGGCAAAATGTATGAGATTTCTCCAATTGGTCGAATCCCTGTGCTGGAAGTCGATGAAGGCCTCATCCCCGAATCGGAGGTGATTGCTGAATATCTTGACGAGCGATTTCCCGACAAGGCACTGACCGGCAGCTCGCTCAAGGAACGCGCCGATGTCAGGGTTGTTTCAAGAATTGCCGACATTTATCTGATGAATAACATTTTCATGTCGCTAAGCCAGGCTGATCCGGCGACGCGGGTACAAGCGGTGCTTGACCTGCTCATCGGCCAAGTGAAGCGCGGCATCGGAGCGCTGGAGCAACATATTGGCGACGGCGCATTTGCCGTGGGTGAGTCGCTGACGCGCGCCGACTGCACCTTGGTGCCAGCCTTGTGGATGTGTAGCAGTACAGTACCGCGCCTTGGTTTTGATAGCCCCATCGTTGCCGGCAGTCGCGTATCGGCTTACTGGGACAAAATTCAAAAGAATGCGTTTGCCGTCAAAATCCTGGATGAAATGAACAAGGGCATGAAAGCCAGACTCGACGGTACCGAGCGCAAGATGGCCCAAGAAGCCATTGCACGCGCGCGGGCGCATCCAAGCCCATAAGCCGGCGTTTTCAGGGGCCTTATTTAGTTTAGACGCTGCTCGACCGCTATTTGGCTACTCGGCGTTTCGCGTAGGCTTTGCTTCGTTGTTCGCAACGCACTGACTGCCCATCACGCCCGAGACGCTTCCCATCGCACCGTAGCCCAGGAGCGCTCAACCGTTTTAGACCGCCCCTGCACTGCGCTAAGAAGCTGATTTCAAACCATAAGGCCAATTTATCGCCGTCTCCGGCCGCATCTTCCTACTATCCCTGGGCAGGCCTCGTTACGATGTTTACGCTGCTTGCCTCAGCGACAGCCAGCTGCGTAAACGCTTTCACCCATTGGGTCGTTACCGTTAGATCAACAGCCTGCGGCCACCGGTCTGCCGGGTGGTGAAACAATCCGTTTCCGCCCAATATTGAGATAAAGCGGCCTTGACCATCATAAACGTTACGCGCCTCGCCCAAGGGCCGTTGTCCGATGGGCGTAACCGCGCTTGGCGTCAAACCATTGTGTTTAAGCCAGGGTTCAAGGCTGGCGACAGATGCCTCATCGGAAAATTGCAGCCTGACCTGCGAGCCAAATTTTGCCGCAAAATTGGCGCCGAGATGCAGCCAGATATGGGCTTGTTTGACGAGTGTAGGATTGTTGGCAAGGAACACACTCAAGCCCGTATGCCCTAACTCATGACCGGTATTGGCGGTGAAGAGGACATCTCTTTTAGGCGCCGAAGATTTTACTGCCCGCATAATTTCCAAAAAACACGCAATGCCACCACCTCGCTCAGAAGCATTCCGCCACCAACCACTGCGCGGTGTCATCACAACAACCGGCGCAAGATCCGGCCGACTACCGCTAACTTTTGCTTCGACGTTTCGAGCGACCGCGTCGACATATTCACAATGCAGCACAAGGCGCGCTTGCTGCCTGACCTTAACCGCAGCCTGGATCACGGCCCAATGCTTATTGGCAACCTGGAGTACGGGGGGACCAAACGGCGCGCTAAAGTGCTCAGCATTGAGTAAAGCCGCACCCTCTTCTGGCAGCTGACTATCTGTGACCACGACAATTGCTTTGTGCTGAGCGGCTTTTCGGGCGTCATAAAGTCGGCGCACGTTCGGCGCGGCATCAAAAGGCAACGCCATGATGACGCCTATATCCGCCTTGCTGCCGAGTTCTCCGAGGCTGCCGGTTAGACCTGCATCATCGGTGTACTGACAGTCATACAAAGGCACGCCTGGGATAACAAAATCGCCAATCGTCAACTGCGTCGTAATAGGCTGCAATCGCTGGAATTCGAACGCTGACTCGGTGGCTGCGACGCCAAGCAGCTCGATTCTTTGCATCAACCAGTCAGCACTCTGATGATCAACCGCCGTACCGGTGCGATGAATACCTTGCTCGGCATATTCGCCGATTATGTCTGCAATGATCTTTTCCATAGGGTTTTCGGTTGTACCTTTCATTGTGACGCCTTGAGCCAGCAGGCGGAACTTCAGGGGCAGCACGGTCGAAAGCAGCGCGCCTTGAATGAATCGACGTTTTGATATCATCTATTGCCCTAAAACGATTGTCCTAAAATAGGGTCGCCTCGCGTTGGGCAGGACAACCACCCCCTGGTCAACCCTTTTGCGAGCAACTTTCAGCGCACATCAGCGCGCCCTTCTTTAAAGGTTTTCCCTAAATGTCCGCTTTGATCTTCGGGCTTCGAAGCAAACCAACGCATCGATTGGTTGGCTAAAACCCTAAGCGCTTTCATTGGTTTTTCAATCGGCGAGCCCAACCTTACGCGGTAAACAATTGTAAGACCCCAGTGCCGTGTAAAACCTTGTCGATGCGATTACGGTCCTGATCATCCAGCCCAGCATAGGCCTCACGCAGCCACTGCAGGCATTTTGCCTGATAAGCAAAAGGCGTTTGTTGCCAAGGTCTGCCATCCAACACCATCTCAAGTTTTTCCGACTTCGCCTTGACGGCCGCTGCGTTTGCAATCAAATAGGGCGCGTAGATACGCCCCACTTCGGCAAGAATGTTTTTAAGTGTTTCCGGCGGGTTATCGATATTCAACCAATCTTGCTCTGACACCAGATAACCGGACAACTCTTCAACCGTCTCAACCCAAGCATAGACCCGAGGGCACTCTGAGAGGATGATCGCCTGTGGCGTCGGGTCAAATAAGGCCAAACACGTTAACTGCCCATAAATCGCAAAGTCGGCCGAGCCGGGGCGTTCTCCCATCAAAAAGGGCTGCTCAGTGAGATGTCGATCAAGCAGATGAATGAAACGTTTGAAGCTGTCCTCGATGGTGGCTTTCGTTACATCGTTAGAGCCAACATAGGATAACCGTGCAATCTGCCGCGCGCGAATGAACTCACTTATCGGCCGCACCTGATCCTCCGGCTGAGCAATCCCGCCCCACCTTGGCAAAATGTCGCCGCCTTTTTTGATGTCTGCGGCATAATGCCAACGGTAGTGAAACATGGCCTTGGTTAGCCACTCATCACCATAGTCTTCGAGCAACATATCAATAAACGCCAGCGCTGGATCAGACGGAATGACCGAGCGCCCTTCATACTCTTTTTCAAAGCGCCGAATGATGGGGCTAGAATCGGTCACCGCGATTTCGTCTCCCCTGTCATCTTCATAATAGAAGGTCGGCAGCAACGGGACCTTGGCCTGCACACGTTTTTTTCGGTGCCGGTCCTCAGTCGAATTCGGGACACGCGATTGGCGCTCCAGTCTGTACGGGATATGCCTGAACCGCATGACGGCCAGCATCTTGCGAGTATAGGGTGAGCCCGGGGCCCCCATCAGTTCCTGAACTTTTCTGATGTCACTCATTGGACTTTCTCCGCGTCTGTCGGGCACTTGCGCCGCTTGTTCATTTATCGCGACGCCTGCTGCCTGTTAAACCACCCTAAAGACCGCGTTATGCCGGCTGCACGGTCTTAACAATGTGATGAATCTCGATCGGGGATGCCGCTTTTGAGCGTTTTCGGACCGCGCGAATAAAATCGCGGCCATCGCTTTGCGCAAAGCGGCAATCAACTGCGGCTTGGTCCCGCCAGCGCTCAACGAAAAGGAACCTACCCGCGGTCATGGCATCCTCAAAAAAACCATAGTCCAGACAGCCCGATGCCAGCCCAGCGTTTTCGACCTGCTTGCTGCACAGCGTCGGGTAAGCGGCTCTATTTTTTCCGGCTACCCTGGCCTTGGCCGTTATGATCATCATACCGTCGTCCCTCCTGACCGCGTCGGATCGGCGCTTACCGATAGACTCAGTGATTGCCCGATTGCCGCCCGGCAGATTAACGCCCGCGCTCAAGCCAAATTAACGATTCCGATCAGACCGAAACCCAATCCAACCCTGTCGCAAGTCCCTGGTTTTTATTCCTAAAACCGTCTTTGATCCTAAGTTTTGCAAGCATATCATCGATGCTTTGCTTACCTGGCCGCGTTACGTCTTTACGCGGCGATTGGGCCTTGCGCCGTCTGCGTCGCCTCATATTCCCGAAGCACTGTTCGATACTTTTCTGGCGCCCGAAATCCGAGCGCCTTGCGAACCGCTGCCAGAGGCTCATGAAGGCGGTCTTCCCATCGGGTCAGCAGCATCCAGTCTGAGGCCTCACCGATTTCGCGGCCTTCCTCAATCGCGCCGTGAATATCCAGCCTAGGGTTATCTTTTTGGGCTTTTTTGCGACCAAAGAACACAATAAAGTCGATGCCTCGCGATGGCGTTTGGGTCGTCATAAACGACAGCAGGCAAAGCTCTCCGAGCGGGTCGCGTCCATAGCCCGTCATGACGTGCTGAAGATCATGAATGTCTCGAAGACGGTCGCCCAACCAGCGCTCGGTTTGGCCAATACCCTCAACGCGTGGGGCTTCATCGCTGGAGGCAATCAAACCATCCGCCGAAAGGCCTTCTCGATGCACGAAATTGTAATAAGCGTGGCCAATACTGCCCTCAGGAAGACTGGCTAAGGTTTCACGATCATTCAAGGCGCTAACGATGTTCGGTTGATCGCGTAGAAGCTGCAGACCCTGCGCATCGGCGCGCATCCGCTGCGCCGCTCGACTTAAGGAGTCGCCTCGCAGGGCCTCCAATACCTTAAACACCTGCCCAGTATCGTCGGGATCTTTGATGAGGCGCGATACAGCAAGCGCGGCCTTGACCGGCTGTATTCGGTTTTTGTTGTACCATTGTTTAACCACTTTCAGCACGTCGTCTATCCGTTGGGGTTGCCAAAGCTTAAAGGATAACAGACAAAGCTTATTTCGACATGTCAGCAAATGCGGCAACGGTTAGTCTTGCGATGCCTTGAAGATACAAAGCATCGTTTTTCGGAAGGCGTCCAAAATAATCATAAGAGAGGCTGGCTAATTCGTCCTCGTAAAGCGACAGAAACACAACACAGGCAGCAAGATAGGTTCCGCTCAAGTTCGGATGTGTGCCGTCGAAGTCCGCATGTAAGGAAAAGTCTGGCCGATCTTTGTAAGAACGCTCAAAAGCAAGTCCAACTGGGATCACTTTGGCGCTCGCCGCTCGCCCTGCATCGATGTAAGTTTTGCTGATGACGCTGATCATGGCTTTATCGGCGCTTTGATGTGGGGGCACATAGGCATGCGTCATGTACAACATGGGCGCAGCACCGGCCGCTCTGACTTTATTGGCGTGCGCCACAGCGGTATCGATAAACGCCCCGCGTGTCTGATCGGTAAGGGGTTCAAAACTGCCGCCCTGCATCACCACAATCTGAAACGGTTGATCTACGCCAATCTGTCCGGGTGTCAGCAGCCAATCAATATTGTGATGCTTGAGCCTCGCCCCACCAATTGTCGCCGACTTAAATTGAAACTGACTGCTGGGTGTATCCGGATATCGTTCCTGCGCCATCCGCTCCACGTGGTTATGCAGACTATCGTTGTAATAAAGATAACTGTTGCCGACAAACAGCACGCGGGTCAATTGCGTCTCTTGCGCGGCAGCGCTGTGAACAGGCCCGGCGCCCGCAAGCATCAGCAGCAAGAAAAACATGGCTGTAAACATCATCGACTCGAAATCATTTAATCCGCCACAAAATAGCATGGCCGTCGCCATTTTTGGGGATAAACGGCAACCACAAAAACGATCAGCTTGCGCTGCGCCACCTCGAGGCCGTAACAGGGCCCTGTTACCTGCGATGCTAGCCGCTGCATGCCTTTAAGTGCGGCTATCTTCAAAGCCTAAAGCACCTGGTTTGTTGCTACTGTTTACGGGCCTTGCGAATCCACGCGGCGCAGCTACCGAGCCTGATGCTGTTTCGGCGGACTCAACACTTCGATCTCGTCTTCCGCGCCCTGTTCGCTTAATGCTAAAGCTACCAAAACCGCTGCGGGCCCAAACAAGCGCTTTTTGACGCAGGCCGCGTTCGTTCTGGGTCTCATAAAACCCGTCGCTACAGTTTGAGATCTGGTCAGTTTGGCCAAACGGTATCATCCGCTCATTGAAAGCGTTTTCAGGAATTCAACACAGTCTCCTGCAATGACCCGAATGTACGCCAGACAACGCGAACCGAAAGCTTTAAAGTAGGGGCCAAAGATCCCCGCTGAACCCTTTTGAAGAGATCCCTTTATGACTGCAGCAACCGCACCAAGCGCAGGCAACGCGCCCGACGAAAACACCGGATACGGCACGAAACGTTACCGAACCTATGTGCTCTCAGCGCTCACCCTGATCTATATTTTGAACTTCGTAGACCGCGGACTCCTCGCGGTCGTTGGCCCTGACCTGGTACCAGAGCTTGGTATTTCTGATACCCAATTCGGGCTGCTAACGGGTTTTGGGTTTGCCCTGCTCTACACGATCGTTGGCCTTCCTCTGGCGCGCTATGCGGACGCGGCCCACCGGGTGTGGATTATGACCATCTGCGTTGCGCTGTGGTCGCTCATGACCGTGCTTTGTGGGCTTGCAACCAACGTCACCATTGGCTCGGTCACCATTGGGGCCTTCTGGATTTTGCTGATGTGTCGGGTCGGCGTTGGGATTGGCGAGGCAGGTTGCACACCGCCGGCCAATTCCTTAATCGCAGACTATTATGCGCCACGTGACCGATCCCAGGCGCTGGGCGTCTATGCCATGGGTGTCACCCTCGGCACAATGTTTGCCAACCTCATAGGGGGTTGGGTCACCGACGTTTTCGACTGGCGCACCGCGTTTTTTGTCGTCGGCCTACCGGGTCTTTTAATTGCCATTGTTTTTAAGTTAACGGTGAAAGAGCCGCCGCGCGGATTTACCGACCCAAAGGGCTCGCAGTCAACGGAACGCGTCGCACTGCGCGAGGCGATCCGCGAACTCACCACAAAACCTGCCTTCTGGCTCATGACGGGCGGCGCGACGGTTGCCGCATTCTGCGGCTACGGCATTTCCTCTTTTCAGTCCATCTTCCTCGTTCGCACGCACGAAATCACAACGGGAGAGGCAGCCATTTGGATCAATACACCCGTGTCCTTGTCCGCCGCGATCGGCACTTTCGCAACCGGCTGGCTTGCCACCAAGCTTTACAAAAAACATTCCGGCGCCATCGCCTGGGTTCCTGCTCTGGGCTTGGCCTTGTCGATTCCATTTTATGTCTTTGCCTTCACGACTCAGAGTCTCATGCTCGCCGCCACGTGTTTGATGATCGGTGGATTTGTGAAGTACGGCTACATCGCCGCCCAATACACAATTGGGCAAGGCGTTGTGAGTATGCGCGTGCGTGCCACGGCAACGGCTGTGCTGTTGTTCATTGTGAATTTAATTGGCTACGGTTTTGGTCCCCTGTTCATCGGCTTTATCTCCGACATTTTCTTTGTCAGCGGCGCGGCCGAGTTTGGTGTTGCAGCCGAAGCGCTCGCGCGTAACCAATGCCACCCTCGCGCAATCGACGCGTTGAGCGAGAATCTACAGAACGTCTGCGGCGCCGTTTACGCTCAGAGCCTGCAGTCAGCGATGGTGATCATGTCGGTCTTGTATGCCGCCAGCGCTCTGTTCTTCTTATTAACTTGGCCTCGACTGAGCCAGGATATGGTTGACCGGAACTAACGCGAACGCTGGACCGGTCAAGCTCAAAAAAGTAGTGGCTCAGCGAGCATCACTTCAACACAATGCTTGCCATGGCCTCGCTGCATCGGGTGATTTGATGGCGATGGCGAGTTAGACAAAGGATCAAGGTGGAACGCCAGGCGCCGAAAATGACAATACGCATACGGGTTGCAACGATTGAAGACGCAGGCCCGCTTGCTCACATCTCTGAAAAAACGTTCAGAGCTTCCTACGCGAAGTTTAACGCCCCGGAGGATATGAACGCTTATTGCGCGGAGACGTTTGGCAAAGCACAACAAACTTCGGAGATTCTTCATCCAGCCAAAACCACCTTGCTGCTCGAGAACAGGGGTGTTTTGAGCGGGTTTGCGCAAATTTGCTGGCACAAAGCCCCAAACTGCTCGCTTCAAGCTTCGTCACCCAGCGAGGTACGCCGCTTTTACCTCGAGCAAAACCTTCATGGCACGGGTGCCGCGCAAACGCTGATGAACTCCGTCTTTAAAGAAGCTCAAAAAACCGAAACAGACGTTTTGTGGCTGGGTGTTTGGACGCAAAATTTTAAGGCGCTCGCATTTTATCGTAAGTACGGCTTTATTGAGGTTGGGGAACATACCTTTCAGCTGGGTGCCGACCGCCAAACAGACCTTATCCTCTCGACGCATCTGAAGTCGCGCGCACCCGACTCACCCTAGCCACCACCCTAAACCCATCATAAAGGTTTTGCGCTGCAAGCTGGCCCCAAGATCCGGGCACTGGTCAGCATCGCAAATGATGCGGTATGGTTGGCGTGCAACCCCTGTGAAGATTGAACTATGGCGAACCTGAACGACCTCCTGTCTAGCCAGGCACTTGGATTTGACCCGGATGCTCTGGCACAACGCTACGCAGCAGAACGCGCAAAACGCATCCGACCGGATGCGGAGGCGCAGTTTGTGCAACTTTCCCACGACAATCCTTTTGCTAACAAGTATCTCGAGGCAGACCCTTACAGCGAAACCATCGAACGGGCACCTTTAAACGACCAACGCGAAGTCATTGTGATTGGGGGCGGCTGGGTCGGCATGCTGACCGCAGCGCGATTAAGCCAGGCTGGCATTCGTGACGTGCGCATCATTGAAAGCGGGAGTGACTTTGGCGGCACTTGGTACTGGAACCGTTACCCCGGTGCGCAATGTGACATTGAGTCCTACAGTTACCTGCCGCTTCTGGAAGAAACCGGCTATGTACCGAAACTTCGATATTCTTATGCGCCTGAGATTTACGAGCATGCCCAAAGAATTGGTAAGCACTTTAATCTCTATAAAGACGCGGTGTTCCAAACCTGGGTAACCGAATTACGCTGGCTGGAAGAAGCGTCGATGTGGCTCGTGTCGACCAACCGAGGTGATTCGATGCGTGCGCGGCATATCTGTCTTGGTACGGGTCCCGCCAACCGCCCGCGCTTACCGGGCATTCCAGGCATCGCGCAGTTTAAGGGCCATTCTTTTCACACTTGTCGTTGGGATTACAACTACACCGGCGGCGGCCCAAATGGCGGCCTCACGGGACTCGCAGACAAAACCGTGGCGATTATTGGCACCGGCGCCACGGCAGTGCAATGCGTTCCCGCGCTCGGCGAAAGTGCCAAGCAACTCTACGTGTTCCAAAGAACACCGTCTTCTGTGGATGAGCGCAACAACGCCGAGACTGATCCAGCTTGGGCTGCGAGCCTCAAGCCAGGTTGGCAAAAAGAACGGCAGAGGAAATTTGGCGAAGCGTTTTTAGGGGGTCCGATTGATCCAGCCTTTGTCGATGATGGTTGGACACGTTTAACCCGTAACCTGAAGGCGTTAGTCGCCCAGAGTGGAGAAAGCGTATCGGGCCTTGCGCAGATCGCCGATTTCAAAACGATGGAGACCATTAGAGGCTTGGTCGACGACACCGTCAAAGACCCTGCGGTTGCCGAGAAGCTCAAAGCCTATTACAACCAGTTCTGTAAGCGTCCCACATTTAACGACTTTTATCTCGATACGTTTAATCGGGAAAACGTTGAGTTGGTCGATGTCAGCGCGAGCCAAGGCGTTGAGGCGATCACCGAACACGGCATTATCGCGAACGGTCAGGAATACCCCGTTGATTGCATTATTTATGCTTCCGGGTTCGAGATCACCTCGAGCTATGAGCGTCGCCTCGGCATTCCAATTTTTGGCGTTGCCGGACAGTCGATTTACGAGCACTGGCAAGCAGGCATGCGCAGCATGCACGGCTTGATGGTCAGCGGTTTCCCAAATCTATTCCTATGTGGTGGTGGTTTTGTCTTCCAGCTGGGCGCGAACTACGCTCATGGCATTGATGTTCAGGCGGGTCATGTGGCTTACACGATCAATGAATTGCGCAATCGCGGCATCCAATCTGCCAATGTTTCGTTTGAGGCCGAGGAGCGCTGGATTGCCGACCAGCTCGAAACCAAAGGCGCAGGGTTTGTGCTAGGGGGCTCCCCAGACACTTGCACCCCGGGCTATTACAATCAGGAGGGCACGTCCAAGCGCTATCGCAATGTGCGGCGAGAGACCTATAGCAAAGGCGTAGGCGCCTACATAAAGTTGCTGCGAGCCTGGCGAGACGATGGCCAGCTCGATGGCCTGGAGTTAAAATAACGCTGGCGCCGGGCCCTCTGAACCGATGGGCTCAATGATTCTCCGGGTGCTTCAAGCTTTTCGGCCCATTGCTGACAGCGCCATCTGCTGACACGCGATGGCGCAATGTGTTGACATTCCGCCTGGCCGACGGCACTGTGACGCCGCGCCATTACATCTGAGGCGAGTTCGCCTCATCAAACGACCCGAAGCACGATGAACCTTCGCTTGATCGCGACGCTCGGATCAATCTGAACGGCTGACGACCCTGGCAGCATTTCGACTTTTAACTAAAGGATTTAGACATGCCGACACTTCACGGTTTCTCTTACAGTAACTACTACAACATCCCGAAACACGCTTTGTTGTATAAAGGCGTACCCTTTGAAGAGGATCTTGTTTACCCCAGCGCGCCGAACTACAGCCGATTGAACCCTGCCCTGAAAGTCCCTAGCTTCACAACCGATGATGGCACGCATCTTTCTGAGACGTCGGTGCTGTGCGAATACATCGAGGAGGCCTATCCAGACAAACCCCTGTTGCCAACGTCACCCATCGCACGGAACAAAAACCGTCAACTCATGCGCATGGCAGAACTGTATCTTGAATTGCCTAACAGACGATTACTGCCTTTCAGCTTTAGCAATCAGCCTGCGCCGGAGACCCTCATCGCTGAGGTCGTGGCTGTCGTGGATCGCGGCATCAACAGCCTCAATGCCCTGGCAACCTTTGATCCCTATGTCCTCGGCGAAGAACTTACGATGGCAGACATTTATCTGTTTTACGCGCTGACCGTTGCCAATATGGGTTGCAATATCACGGGGGTCGATTTGAACGAGCGTATTCCGGGTCTAAAAAGCTGGCACGCCCGTTTTGCTGCTGATCCGATCAGTCAAAAGGTCGCAGCCGATACCGAAGCCAATAAAGCAGGCTTTTTTGGCTATATTCAAAGCCGCAGCTAAGCAAGACGCCCTGGGCCGGCACGCGACAGCACGCTTGCCGTTCCCGAAAGGCGCGTTGCACAGTGTTTCGGGGATCAACGCGCCTATTTGCTGTTAGCAACCGATGCCAAACCAGACTGCTCTATTTGATGCTTTGGGCCAGCGCAGGCTTGCGCCGAGAAAATGCGGCGCTTTAGCGCTTAATCGGCGACCCAGGTTAATGCGCCGTTACGACTCAAAATAGTCAGCTGGGGAACGATATGGCGGTAAGATGTTGGCTTCGATCCACGCATTCGTATCTTGCCGCGGCAGACGATAACTCGGCTCACCCTTACAGCTGATGCGATACATCAAACGCGCGTCTTCTGGCCTATTCACCTTGCTCTTGGCAGGCGGCGCGTTGTGCACCGTTGCAAAATTACTCCAGATCGTGACATCGCCTGGGGTGTGAATGTGATCATAGCGGTACTCGGGTTTCAGAATGTGAGCTTCCAGTCGATCCAGATATCGCCTTGATGCCGCCTCGGACAGACCCGCCACTTCAACGGGCGCAATGTTTTTGCCGCGGGATGCCCAGATAGGACTGTGCAGGGACTTCTCCCCCGTCCTTGGGTTGACATAGACCAAAGAGATGAGCCAGCCGGGATCCTCACGCCGTAAGCGCCTTCGCACCATAACTTGATCAAGTTCGCGCTTCTGGTCGTCGGGCAAATCAGCGTAGGCCGCGGCGGTATCGGCATAAGCCGTTTCCCCGTTCAGCGGTAGGTTATTACGGCGCTCGGTGAGTTCAGCGGACGCGTCCGGGTGATAAAAGCCCGGTTCCCGAGGCAGGTAATCGACCCAGTGACCGCCCGCACTATTGCGAGTCGTTGGCGCTGCCTGCACATAAAACAGGCTGGTCGACAAAGGTGTCTGCTCGAACTCAATATCGGTATGCCAGTGCAACCCCCCAACCACTGTTTCTGCTTTACCAGGACCACTACCCACTAGATTGGTCACGATATAGACCGCGGGGCTACTTGCATCCGCCTGACAGGCCAACACACCCGGGAAGGCCAAATTACAAAGGCTCGATGTTTGTTGTTCAATAGGCAGCAACGCCAAAGGGGCCTTGTGCTGCTTATACGCTAAGTAGTTTGCATAGTTTTTTGGATGTGGGATTGGGGCGCCAAAATGATTCGCCAGCCGTTCTAGATGACGAAGCCGAAAGTTTGCTTGGTCCTGACCCGGAAAGGAGATGATCTTGTACCGATCCAAAAGACCCTGCAGGCATTCGGCTTGCTCGGGCGTCAGGGGGCGCGTCAGGTCAAGGCCGAAAACCCGCCTGCCGAAACGGCCCTCAGAACTAAGAGGTGCCGTCGACACGGCTTCACCGAATGCAGATTCTAGCTTTGCCTCAATGTCACGAGTTGCAATTCGGTTCATACGCTAAGCCTCCTTAAAGATCAGGGCTCTTTATCGGCGCTTTTTGATAAGCACTTTTTATCAATACCGTTTTGTAAGTGCTGTTTTGTAAGTGCTGTTTTGAAAGTGCTTTTGATCTGCCCATTTCAACAATGT
>ENA-UOXV01002783-UOXV01002783.1-marine-metagenome-genome-assembly--contig:-NODE-2783-length-22360-cov-20.216319_pt1 | contig 22360 bp, 22 predicted proteins | sample MGYA00238165_ERZ766961 | MGnify/ENA primary metagenome ERZ766961 (study PRJEB28924, sample SAMN03173240) | marine metagenome | biome: Marine; feature: Water; material: Subsurface seawater | place: North...
TTAACCATAAAACACCATAACGATCTGGGGTATGTCCAAAACATTCCTCGTAACATTTACCATAAACCGCAGTTTGAAGATCATATGTTGTTTGGAGGTGATTAGATGTTTTAAAATCAATAATCCAAAGTTCACCATCAATTTTACAAAGCATATCACAAGTACCTGCTACTTTAAGCTCATCTGAGAATAGATGTACTTCAGTCTCAACTAGTTCAGGTTTGTACTCTTCCCAAAAATCAACAAATCTTAGGAACATTTGCCAAACGAGTGTATCGTATTGTGGGTGTCCTGATTTAGATAAGAAATTTAATTCTTTACCGTTTAAATAATCCTCAATCATTTCATGTGTTTGAGTACCTTGATCTGCTGCTTTACGTACAATATGTTCGGAAGCATATCCCACTTTTTTTAACCAATCTTCAAAGAATTTACCTTTTGGGTAAGCTCCTAGAACATAAGTGATAGATGGATAATATTCGCCATTACGTTGATAATAACGAGAATCGGGCATTGTAATTTGTTTAGCATCATCTGATACTTCTAAAATACGTTTATACGAATTTTTTAATACAATTTTTTTACTCATAAGAATAATTTTTTCTCTAACAACCCTGAAAATGTTATAGGGTATGTTTCTTGAATTAGTTTTGTGAAATTACTAAAACCCATTTCACCCGGGTCTTTATCTTGTAAATCTACAAGATATACTTCTTTACCTTCATTCATTAAACGTTCACAGAACGTTAATGCCTGTTTTTGAGCGTCTTTATCCAACGCAATATATATTTTTTTAACACTCGACGTAACAATCTTTTTCATTAAATTAGACTGTATATTTTTACCTAATAAAGGAATAGCATTACGTTTAATTGCTAAAGCATCAAATGGCCCTTCACATAATATTAATGGCAAATTCCAATTGATATACAATTCAAAAGGGATAATATCTCTAGATACTGATGGGTTTTTATATTTAATGTATGGTTCTTTCTCAAATGAACGTCCTGTAAAATAATTGAGGGTTCCATTAGCATCATATGATGGAATTATAATCATTTTAGAGTAACGACCTGTGGCACAATATCCGATATTATACTTTAACACATCATCCATACTTATATTTCTTGATTTTAGATAGGCTAATGCTTGTCTACCTTCAATATTAGATTGTTTTATATTTTCGAATGATTGATATTCTTTAGGTAATTGTACAATTTCTTTAACAGTAATATTTGTTTCTTTACCTACATATTTTACAATGGCTTTTAATTCAGCCATTTTTTCAGAAGAGGCACTTACAGCTCTAAATAATTGGTATAATTTTTTACCTTTTTTATCACAAACCCAACAATGCCACGGGTTTTCCCCTTTAGAATTTTCAGATAAATTAACTTCTAGTTTAGGTTTAGTATGATGGCATAACGGGCAGTGGTAAGCATAATTACCTCTTGCCGTTGATTTACCAGAACCAAGCACCGAATTAGTCAATGCAACTAGACTTTGATTTACCATATAGCTCGTAATATACGAACAATATTTTACACATCAAAGTCGCGAGTAAAGAACTTACCGAGAATGTTGTCGTTGAAGAACTCATCGGGTTTTTCTAAAACCTCATAGAGTATTTGATATTTTAACTCGTAGTAAGTTAATAATTTTTTTGTAGGAGCACAAATTAAAATTTCACGTTCGAAATTTTCTTTTGGTTCTATTTTGTATAATTCTTTTAGGAATTTATTTGAACCCCAATATGTTTTCCAATTAGATTCTTTGACGGCCATTTTATATGATGGGCGACGACCTACTACACCCTGTAGTTCTTTAAGTTCTTTTTTGCCTAATTTAACTTTAGTTGTATTTTGAAGTATTTTTCTACCAATATACATCTTATCCGTAGGTTTATGTATTATTCTATATACAAAACCATGGGTGTTGTCAGGAAAATCAGAAAGTGATTCCATTTCCTTTTTATTATATAACCACATATTAATTTAATTAGGTTCGGTACCAACCCTGATACATTACATCTGCTGTTGCTCCTTCAAATGTTACTGTAGTAGCATTGAGGGATGGAGATATTGGAACTGCTGGGTTTGATGGGGCAACTATTTCGTTTGCTGTTATTATTAAATCAATACCAAAACCACCTACGGGGGTAAATCCAAATATTTGTTGTAGATCAACAAATGCACCCGGTCCTACAAGAAATTGGGCAACACCTGCAATTGGAATCCATGTTGATGATACTGCTGGGTTTTGGCTATCGGGGGTAGTAGCCATTGTTAATGAAGAACCACCACCTGCATTTAAAGCATGTGAAGCTGTTACTGCAAAGGATGCTGTAACTGTTAATAGATCTGTTGATGGTTGATAATGCATACCAGAACCATCAGAACCAGAATCAGCATATATTTGTTTATTAGCTGAATTTACAGGACTATCAGCAAATAATACTGAATATATTGTAGGAGATGTTGTATTATTATTTATTCTTGCAAAATTAGCATTTGTAGATGTACCTGATACATCTCCTTTTAAACTACCAGTCATTACTAATCCTGTAATGTCGCCCGCATTTCCTGTGCCTAATGCTGTATATAATTGAGTTATATCTGTAGTTTCTACAGTATTGCCATTTACAATGTTTGAATTATCTAAAGTTGCCATTTTATTATCTGTCTATATTAATAAGTATTGTTGTATCTGTAGTAGTTGAAGTAGGTAGTGGTTGTGATAATTTACCCACTGCTAATAAATTTTGGTATTCATCGTATAATCCTACAGTAGTAACATAAGGACTAAAATAAGATTCAGTTACAAATCCATAAAGGGTTCCATCTGTTGAACCTGAAATTATTGAAGGATTTAAACTAAAATTAAATTCACTTTCTCTAAGTGTACATTTGTATTGTGTTTCAAATATATCTAAAGATGAGGAAAATGAACAAGTTACATTAGACGCCGTTACAAAATTTTCAATAAAGGTTGAATCTCCTAGGCCATAAAGTATACTACCATATGAACCCTCACCATAGCCATCTCCTAAGGGAATACCATCGCTAGTTAATACTATTATTCCGTGGGCATAAAATATATTTCCACAAATTTGATTATTGTATATAATATTTCCTTCACCATCATCTGTTATAGAACCACTTGGGGCTGTATATTCAAATGAATTAGGTTGGATATAGTTACCATATAATCTTGAAGGTATTGAAATAACACCTATTATATTAGTTGAACCTGTGGGGAAATATTTTTCAAATGTTAAATCAGTTTGTGGGTAATTAAAATACCTACCATCTGATTGAGTTGTACCTACTAATCTATCACCTTCAGTATCTCTACCAGGAACTAAACTTGATGTGTTAAGTACATCACTATATGATGAACTTATATGGTTTGAATAGTATAATTCTTTTACAGAATTATAAATTAATTCTTGATCCTCAATAGAAATAAATCCAGTTGTAGGGTTAGAACCTGAAATAAATGGGTTAGATTGTATATTTTGTCCTAAAAATCTATCAATAGAAATATCAGGGTCAGTAAAGTCATCTCCATTAAAGGTAAAACCTTTATTTACTTCAAATGGAGTAACTATTATGTCGGATGCTAAAAATTGTTTGAATGTGCTCATTCATTTTAAAAGTCTAGCTTAACGCGGATTAATGCTTCTTTAGTGAAGTCTTTTACTAATGGTCTTGATAATTTTGCTACTGCTAATAATTCATTTGTATCACTATATAATCCAACAGTTGTCATATATGTTTGTGGATTATTTATAAAATTACTATATAACACTTCACCTGTTGATCCTGAAATAAATGATGGGTTAGATGAGTAATTATATTCTGAACTTCTAGGTCTTACAAATATAAAATCTGAGGTGATTGTTTCTTCTGAATTGATAAAAAATGGTTTGTTAATTGATCCTCCTAAAGATCCACTAATTGCTCTAAACATTTGGGATGGGGCTGCTGTATTAGATGTATAAGTAGCTGAACCACTGTACCCTGAACCACTATAAATAAAACCACAACCTCCAGCAGCTAATGAACCACTTAAAGCAAATGGATTTAATATAATTGCTCCAATATCTGGGAGTAACCAACCATAAGATCCTGAATCTGAGGTATATCCTGTTGATGGATCATTTGCATTTGCTGAGATTACACCTTGTGAACCTGAAATTAGTTGGAAAACACGTCCCGCTTCATTAAATTGAACAGAAGTTACATAATTACTATTATCAGTTAATTGTATTGTACCTAAAGAACCAGATATAGTTAATGCGGTTGAACCTAAAAATAATTTTTCTTTATAACATGCTCTTTCAAAAGGCATAGCAAAAAATTCAGATGAAGTAAAGTTACCAAATACAAAATCTGTATTTTCATCCCCTATAACTAAATCTTGCCACTGTCCATAAACTGTTGAAGTTGGCGATTTACCATCAACTGCTGGGTTGTATACAGCACTACCACTACCCATTGAATTACCATAAGTTAAAGCAAATTGAACAGATTCAGTTGCTGCTGTTTGGTAGACATTTAAATAAAAATCTCCTGTAGATCCTGCAGCTTGTGCAGATGAAGTAAATGATGTTGTGAGTGATGGAGAACCATCGGTCCATAAAGTTGATGAAATAGAATCTGCTGATACTACGAAATCGTCGGTTGTTAATCTTGTAAATGACATATTTTATTTTTTATGAGGCTTTATTTACAGTTACTGGTATTGTTACTCTAGCTCCACTATCTCTACCTACTACTGTTAATGTAGCATATAAAGAAGTTGCTGAAGATCCAAATAATGTATTAACTGTAGTTGCTCTTAGGTTAATTGTAGTTCCTACTACTGTTTTAGATACGCTTGTACCTACAGTTGTTGAAGCATTTAATGCTTGTACTTCTGGGGTATTGATACCTACACCATCGAATGAGTTAAATAAACGAACATCTGAAATGGTTGCTGTATATCCTGCAGTTTCAAATGTATCTCCTCCAAAATAATTTAATGTTTGAGGAGTAATTGCTAATGAAGCTCCTTGTTTAATTACAATTGCATTGTAACCTAAATCTAGGATTGGCATTTTAGCAGTACCACGAGGTAAAGTAACTAATTTATATTTCATTACTTGTGTTTCCTGAGGGAATGCTTCTAGTAAAGGCATGTTTTGTAATGCTTCACCATAATATGCAGAACCTGAGGGGTGGTTTGGATTATAGAGTGTATAATCAATTTCATCATCAGCTAATGCAAATTGTGTAATTCTAAATGAACCATCATTTTGAGCTAAAGCTTGACGACCTTTTGTTGTTAAAATAGCATCTACTGTTACTACTGAGTTATTTAAATATCCCATTTTTGTGTATTTTCGTTATAAATATGTTAAGTTGTTGAAATTAATCCGTTATTTGTAAGGTTTTCAATGATACTTGAAAGATTTTCTTTAAGTAATGGTGATTGATATTCAGGGAGTATAAATCCTTTTTCCATTACTGATCCTGGGGTGTTTACTATTATTGAATCTTTTTGAAATATGTTTCTTCTAAATTCAAAATAATCTAAATCAATTAATGAAGTATCTATAGGTGCTGTTAAATAAATATACATTTCATATTGATTTCCAGAAAGTGCAGGTGTACTAGACCATTCTACACTATCAATTAAAGAAACTGTTTCTTCGGTTCCATTCCATCTAACTTCATCATACTGTTCAAATACAAAAGGAATATTAAATGAATACCCTGGAATGTTATTTCCTTGAATATATGCCCCTCCGTACCATTTTGCTATATCTTGAGAAGCAGTTAATACTGAGTCAATTGTTTGGCCTGTTGTAAATGCATTTGCGTATGATATATTAACTGAACTACCAGCAGCTGGGTAATTAGGGATTTCAGCTGCTGTTGTTACTAATGTATCATCTAGACCAAATGTTGGAGCTAGTATTACTGTATTAGCAGTAGCTGCATTACCAGAATTATTAAATTTAAAAACATACTCATCTCCTTTAGTAAATCTTAAAGATTTATATATATTAAATGTTCTAAAACTACCTGGAGGTACATTAGTTTGTTGATCAATAGCAATTTTATTCCCATTTTTATATAATTGTAATTCCAGATCATTATTAGTAGCCCCAGGACTTATAAGATTGTCTACGGATACAACTACTTGGGCTTGGAATCTTCCACTAACATTTGAAGATTCTTGTACTGTATAACTCCAGTCTCCACTACTGTTATACCCCCACCCATCTTCCTGGTCTGAAGTTATATCTGTAAGTAATAGATTATCTGTTTGATTTATTAAGACATTTTGAGTAGATGTTAATCCAACTTCACTATTAAAATCTGTAAAGGCCTCTGGGCTTTGGAATAAAGCTATTGAAGCAGAGGCGGCCGGGGATTGGTTATAATTGATAGTTCCTGATACTAAATAGGTATTTCCTAAAGAACCTGTATCTGAATATAAAATTGGTTTAATTTTTACAGCCGGATAATGTACATCAAATGTACCAGCAACTTCAGATCCTGTATCAACTGGGATGAATGTTACTTTTGATCCTCTTCCAAATCCAGAATATAAATTAGGTAAATATACTGATTCAGATTCTTGGGGTTGGTACACATTTCCCAATTCATCAATTAAAAATCCAATATTGTAATGTGCACTTCCAGATCTATCAGAAACTTGATTAAAGTTACCTCCTCTATTATATAAGAAATATGATGTGGTTTGATCAATAGATGCTAACCCATCATCCTGTATTGCATTTAAGGTTGCTGATGTATTTTTAGTACCTAAATATCTTGGATTTATATTACGTAATAAAGTATAATTTGAATTTTGCACATTAGCTTTTGGAGCACTACCATTTAATATTGCTCTTTCATTTACAGCTGTTACCGCATTTGATGAATAATCTACATCATAATATCTATTTGATACTCTATTTAATGGTGCATTATTTAAGATAGAATTACAATCACTTACTGGGAATGAAGCGGGGACGAATGGTTCTATAGCTATTACTGCGTTTTCATTCCAATTTGAAAGAGTCGGGGTTACTGATGGAGTTGCTCCAACACCATACCCTATAAATAAATTTTGTTGAACTAAAATTTTTACATTTGAACTAGCAACATTTACTAAATAATAATTATCGGTTCCGGGATATGCCCTATTTTCTTGAAATGATTCTGCTATTATTTCAATATTAGGACCCCCTTGAAGTACTGCTGAAGTTGCCCCTGACCATCCTGAGGAATTAAAAGTAACATCTGATTGGGTTAAATCAATAAATGGTAAACTAATTTTTATACTTTGGGGTAATATATTACTTAAATTAGTCCCTTGAATAGTAGTATCACTTATTGATATTTGTTTAATAGAAAAATAATGATTTCTTATTGCTATATTTTCTGGGTCATTTTCAAAAGTGTCATAAGCCCACCATATTAACATTTTACCATTTTGGGTATTATATATATGAGCTTGATCCCAAGTAGAATTAGATCCAGTCCAATAAGATTGGGAATAATTGGTTTCGGTAGTATTTGGTGTTTTAAATTCGTCACATTCTGTATTTAATTCACCATTAGTAACAACAAATTCAGAACCACTTAATTCACCATCGTAAAATTCATGTTGATCATCATTTGTAAATTCAACTGATCCTGATAATGATGGTGTTGAACCAGTCCAACTTTGTGTTATAGGAATTATATTAAACCCAGGACCACTTCCTGATATTTCACCTTCTAAATCAGGCATTGATCCACCATTTCCAGCACTGTATTCTCCTATTTCAATAGAAGCAGTATATATATCTTCTGAATATGTTGCTTGAGGAACAGGGAATTTATTTCTTTCAAGTAAATGTTGTTTAATTACAACCCCAGCAGCTAAAGATGATCTAGCAGGGATAAAATCTTGTAACATTTTAAATAATGAATTATCTAAATATTTAATTAAACGTACATAATCAAATATATTATATTCATTTTTATATTTAGCAAAGTATTCGTCTCTTAACGTATCTAATTGTGGATATGTTTCGGATGATGACGATACCTGCCTTGGGTCACCAATGTAGTCACCTATGTTAAGATACCCGATACTATCGATAATATCATCGTTTATTTCGTTTTGAGGTGAAAATGCTACTTCAACATAATCTAAATCATGAGTATAACTTTCACTTGCATAAGTATTTTGTTGTACTCGGATAAACGGAGATAATGAAGTATTTGGTATTGTATTAGATAATGATCCTGTGTATGGTAATACTATAGATGATTGTTTGATTTTATCAGAAATTCTATTTTTTATACCAGCAGGGAATTGATCTAAATACACATATTCTTCGTTAGATGTAAAATTACCCTCGCTAATATTAAAATTACTATTAATACTAAAAGATTCAGTAATTGATGAACCTGTTACTTTTGGATGTATTGATGTTGAACCGGTGTACAATTCACCACCTAAAGATGCTCTAAATGCTAACTGATTTGCTGATTGGTAGACTGAATTACCCTCAATAGAGTTATGATTCATTACATAATCATTAAATACACTTTGAGATAATGCGGGAATGTAATATCTAATTTCTTGTAGAGAACCGCTAAATTTATCAAATGTTGATATATTAGCGAAAATTGAAGTAGTACCAGAAATATATGGAGATGGGTCTTCAGTAAAAGAAACTGATCCTGTAAATCCAATTGAAGATCCTTCTTCACCCGTATATATATTATTACCTGCTAATAATGTAAATGTATTAAGTGAAGGATCAGGGTCGTAAGCTTCTTTTGTAACTGCAACAGACCACCACCCACCATCAAAGAAAGGTAGATAAATACTTTCTGTAGTTCCATTTACAGATAATACTAATTTAGCATATTCATTTTCTGGGTTGGGGATTGAACCACTATATGAACCAGAAGTGTATCCTGAACCTGTATATTGGAGATACAATTCTACATCAGTATCTAATCTCCATAAACTTTGTGTAGGTGAAGATATTGCTGAATCTAATCCTGGGGTTTTAAAACGGAATTGAACTGTATTTGGAACAAAATCACCTGATGGGTCTTGCCAAGAATTATTTAATGCAAATTCTGATTCTATATACCCATCTGCTTGGGTATCCCATTTATAATCATATTGGTTTTGCCAAAAATCATAATCATCAGAATCATCTATATCTTTACCACCAAATTCATTTACACGTAAGATTGTATCAGGAATACCATATAATGATATTATTGATTTTAATCCAGCAACTGTACCTTTTTTCTTAAGTAAATATGGTAAATTATGATATATTCGTTTATATATAGACTTATTAATATCATCTACAGGATATAATGAACCCGTTGCTGATGCTGTTATGTAAGTATCAATATATTCATACCCTGTAGGGGTAGGTAATGAACCAGTTGTGTTAGGTAAATTAAATAAACTACCTGAGGGTGTAATACCTAACAAGGCACTATATAAGTCTCCTGTTGAGAAATTATTTTGATATATGTTTACACCTAAATCTCTAATTGCTTGAGCAATTAAATCTTTTGAAATACCATAATTTAATCTATTATCAGCATCAAATTTATTAGTAACATCTTTCAAATATACCCATACACTATCATAATTTTGTCCAACCATTTCAACAAATAACTCATAAGGAGCATTTGTTGGGTCATCTCTAAGATATGATGGGATTGTATTTACTAATGCATTGTTGTTTTCATCATCAAAATATTCCGCTACAGCTGATTGGCTAGTTAGGAAATTTTGTCCTGCTGTAGAAACTGTAGTTGCATTAGTATATGGAAATGTATTATTTGTTTTAGGCCAAGAAGTTGATCCTGAAGTGTAGTATAGGTGATATTCATATCCATCAAAATTAGTAATGATATCATCTATTTTATTTTGGTAAATAATATTACTTGAAGAAACATAATAGTTTGTTGAAGTATTATCGGATAAGCTAGCACTATTATTATATTCTTCTATTAAAGATAATTTATAATAGAAATTTTCTAATCGTGTTTGTGCTGAGGAGAAATTGATAAACTGAGAATAATCACTATAATTAATATTTATTTTAATTCCCTTATTAGCTAATAAACTATTTATCTGGTATTGTAAACTACCTGATCCTTGTGAGTTTGTAGTTTGTGATAAAGAAGAATAATTACCATATTCTGTAGAATTATTTATTTGGTCCTTAATATTTAAATTAACATTAGGTCCTTTTAAATAAATGTTTTGATCCTCTGTATCAAAAACTGTTGTAATATTAATATTATATGCTTTAGGTTCTGCTACTTTTTCAACTACCCATAATGTAGTATTAACTGAAAAGTCTTGAGGTAATGGTTCATATAATTTAATTAATACTGTTGGGTTATTAACATCAGAATCATCCAATAACACATTATTAGCTATAACTAATTGATTATACCCAAAATTAAGGTAAAAATCAGGATATGCTAGTGATGAGGATTGGTTTTGTTCAATAAATTCTGTAGTAGATCCAATTATATCTGTGGTAGATATATCAGTACTATTTAATCTAATTTCTGTTCTATTAGTAGATATTTCACTAATATAGTATAAAGTAGATCCATTTGAACCTAATAATGGTCTTAAAAAATTATATAAAGTATTATATTGACCTTCGTCAAATCCTGTGATTTTAAGATCTGATTCTGGGTCTATTGCTAGTTGGTTATCTAATATAGTATAATTAGGGTATCCAAAATTATTAGCAAATATAATATTTTCATTTAAATCATATACAAAATATTCAATATAATCACTCCCAGGAAAAAATTGTGTTTGGATGTCAACTGAAGTAATAAGATTTAAATCTTTATCTGAATATGTTTGGGTTTCAAATGTTTCAGGAGATATTTGTTTAATATTTATTAATTCTTCCATTAAGCTTGTTGTTGGCTATTAAATAGTTGTTCTTGTAACTCTAGATTTTCTTCTCTTAATTGGGTAATTTCAGCAATTAATGCTTGAATAGTTGAATCATCTCCAACTTCACCAATATAATTAGTGCTAGTATTGATAAGATACTGATGAGAGTTTATGTCTCCAAATTCAGGTATTTGAAAGAATAAAGCATTATAATATCCAAAAAATTCTTGAATTGATATAGTTGGGGTTATATCATCTACAGGAACTGAAGGAATAAGCTGAGTAAAAGAAGTATCTATTACTTGTGAATATTGATTTCTTGCAAATTCTTGCTTTGATAAGTTTATAAGTTCCATTATCCGTTAACTACTTTAAAGTAATACTGATCATCAAATACTATAGTTGACCCATCGATTTCTGTTTGAATTAATATTTGATAATATCTTTCTGGTTGTAAACCGTTCATATACATATCAATATAACTTCCACTATTATCACAACTTAATTTAGTATAGGTTGTATCAAAATTAATTACATATTCATTTGTATCTAAATCTTTTAATGCCCAATAAGATGATGATGGTAAAGCATAATTAGTTGTGTATAAAGATGCGGTTTGCCATATTTGTCTTGGATATTCAGGTCTAGCGTTAACTCTAAATCTATTTATACTTTCAGAATAAAAAGTACCTGGGTTTTGGGCTAATGTAATTTTAGCTGGGAGTGTTTCTAAAACATTTAAACTTCCTGTTTCATAGGTAAAATCATCCCACTTAAATTCTAATTGAGGAGGATATATAGTATGAGTATCTGTTGAGAAAAATTTAATTTCTGGTTGGTAATCATTATTATCTATAAATTCTACTCTTTGTTTAACTATAAATCCATCATTAGTTACTGTTGGGTTTAATAATCCAATTGAACCTGTCATCCAAACATCAACAATAGATTTAACACTTGTATTTAAATCTACATCACTATTATAAGTATAAACTTGTGAGGATGATAAAGGTTGACCACTAGTATTATTTGAATACCAAGTACCCCCACCTAAAGGAGCATAATTGTAATTATAAGAAGCAGTAACATTAGTACCAGGGCTTAAAACATTCCACATTGTACTACCCGAATATGCTTGGAAAACCCAAGAACAACCATCTGTAGATATAGGAGAATCTAAGTATTTTCCAGTCCCCATATCCCAAGTTCCCGAAACAGCATATATATCTAAGGTTGTTGTTAAAGATAAACCGGTGGTTTTAGCTATAAAACATCTTAAATTTACATCCCAATCAGATCCACTAATTTTATTATCAACAATATCTTTAATAGTATCTTGATTAAAATTAATTAAAAATCTACTAGTTTGAGGATTTGTAGTTCCTGCTGGGGATATTGATGTTTGACTAGCTTCTATAACTTCATCCAATCCAGTGTTCATGTTAGGGAACATTGAATATAATGTAGCGTCTTTTGTAGGGAAAATTTTATATATTGCCATTTTTATGTTTTTATAAAGGTACTACACGACCTTGAATGTCTGTATTAGGGTATTTGACTTCAAAAATACTTGGATCTAAAGAAGGATATACTACATTATTAGATGTTGCTGCTTCCATTGAATATGAATATTTAGAATATCCTAAATCTTCTCCAACTAAATTAGTAAATTTAATATCTTTTACTGTTTGGACACCTTCAATTTGATCTAAAAGAACATAAATATCTCTTAAAACAATTGGTTGATTTATTTGCCAATTATCTATAGCAAAATAAACCCTAAGTGCATTTATACATTGTATTAAAATCTCATTACTATTATATTCTGGGAGTACAATAATATCAAAATTGACTCCAAAATTTATTATAAATGCGTCTTTAATATTAACAGCATCATTTACCATTCTATATTGGGATAAATAAGTTGTAATATTTGATTTCAATGCGGGGGTTGATGTAGTTAATTGATTAAGATTATTATAAGATAAAACATATAAATCTAATACTGAGTTTGATTCTCCTGCAGATAATGTTTCTGCTTGAGTTGGTTCAATATATGCTTTTGATACTACTCCATATTTAGCAGGCATTGAAAGGGCTCTAACTAAATAATCATTTTGAGTTACATTACGTAACTGTGAAGCGAAATTTGCTGAGGAATTTTGTCTTATTTCTTCAATAGTATCTCCATCACCCCCACCATCAGCTGCTATTGGGTTTGTAACTACTAATGTATTTAGAAATTGATTCGCAGTTGTTGGATTAAGATTATATTTTAAAAATGTTGGGTTACTAACTAATTGTGTTAACGTATTTGCATCCACATTAGACTCAACACCACCTCCAGTTAAATATCTTACAGTTAAATTACCTGTTGGTGCTATACCGTAAGTTTTTGTAAATAAAAAGTTTGAAGGTGAAAATGCGGTATTTAATTTAGTTTTTTCAAATGGTAGACCTAAACCTACATTATCAGGATTAGGAACTATTTCTTCATCATTATCATTAACTGTCCCTGAGCCAAATTGGATTTGAAGGTTAGTTGGTGATGTAAATCGAGTAGCAAATCTACGTTGAATTTTTTCTAATTTTAATAAATAGGGTGTATCCCCTTCATATTGGGATAAGTTAGGATCATTTACGTTAGTATTTTTAATTGAATTAAATACCATTTCTTGTCCTAAATAATCAACCTCATACCATTCATTTCCATCACTATCTATAATATCTAATATACCTACAATATTATTAGCTTCTATATTAATTGTAGAAAATTGAGTTGGTTCATTAAATGAAAATAATTCACTATTAACAGTAGAAGAAATAGCTTTTCGTGATTTTTTGAGTAAAAATATTTCAGGATCTGATGTTACAGAATCTATAGAATAAATTGTGATTTCTGTGGGATCTCCAGAACTTGATACAGAAAAATCTACTGGGTCTTCTATAATAAAAGGGATATTATTATTGAGTGTAGAATTTATAGTAGAATTAGAAGGAATAAATAATGAATAATCAAAATCAGGAACATATGTTGAGCCTGATAATTTAGCAGGAATTTGTTGATAGAAATCAACCATTGTTGTTGCTGCTTGGGTTACATTTGGTTTATAACCAAACATATATGCTAATTCATATAAATTATTTTGTTGACGAGCATATTGTAAAAAATTTTCTTGTATTTGGTTATCCAAATAAAATGAAAGAACATCACCAACATATGCTGACATTTCCATAAATAACATTCCGGGGGATGTTGGGGAAAAATCGTTATAGGTTGTTGGAAAATAGGTTTGTGTATAATTAATTAATGATTTTCTTAATTCAGAAAAATCTTTATTAATATACTTAATATCTCTTTTTTTTAGTGTTGAAGCCATTAGTTAAATTCTAATTGTATTTCGTCTGTTATTCCTGTATTTAATATATTGTATATCATCTCTACATTCATGGTATTATTATCTGGGTTTGATAAAATATTTAATTCTTTTACTTGGACATTAGGAAAATATACTCCCAATTGTGAGTTTATATCTTCTTTTAATCCTTCTAAATTATCATTTGTTATTTGTTCAAATATAAAAGCACGTATATCTCCACCAAATGTAGGATTTAAATAACGTTCATCTTTATTAGTTAAGAAAAAATTAATTAAATTACTTTGAGTTGCTTTTTGTGTTGTATATGTAGTAGTAAATACTCCAGGAGCATTAAAGGGTATAGAAACACCAACACCAATTCCTGGTTTAGTATCTATAGGTGCTATATGTTTTGCTCCAAACGCCATTATTTATTACCCATTAATCCCATTATTTGGTCGAGACCTAAATTTCCTTCAGGTAAAGATCCATTAACTGCATCAACAGGTCCTGTTACTTTCATTTCACCAGCATATGCTGAGTTTGCTATACCTCCTTGTTGCATTTCTGATACTATTCCTGAAAACATATTTCTGCGTTCTTCGGGAGTTAATTGTTTTGGTTGTTCAATCGTAGGTTGTGCATACGATTCATTTACTACTGTTTTTGGTGATTTTACTGCTTCAAGTAATATTTCTCGCAACTCCTCTTGGATTGCTTCCTTTACAGCTTCCTTTAGTAATTTTTTAAGTTCTGAGGTTTTCATTGTATTTTTGTTATAAATATTAGTAATTAATAAGCTTGCAAATTATCTCTGTCGATAATTAACTTTAATTCGTTGATTAATGTTTGGTTATTTGAAGTAAATGAAAGATCACTTTTTATTAGTATAATACCTTGAGCATTTTTACCAACAGCTTGATATCTATTTACTGTGGGGGTATAAGGGACTTCAACAATATCAATTATAAAACCTTGATATGATTGATTATTTTGAGTTTTTTGTGCTTCTGATGCTACTCTACTTAATGATTTTACATCATCTGATACTGGGGTTAGAGTTGAGTTTGGATCACAATTTAGTATTAAAATATCTAATTTAGATAATATTTCTAATGCTTGTAATATCCAACTACTTATAAGTGATATGACTAATCCTGTAGAAGCTATAGTAGTAGTAGCAAGTGCTAATTTAGAATTTCCTAATTTATCAAATGTTGCTTTTCTTATAAATGTTTGAGCATCATTCAAAGCAGCAGGAATAGCTCCGGGTAATCCAACAGGAATGAATTTAGCAGCTATAGATAATGCTATTTGAGCTATATCAACTGTTGATATTGTTGTTATCAATGTTTGTAAAAAAGTAGATATACCTGATATTGAAGTACCTATACGATCTATTCTTTGTGCTAATTTATTTAATTGAGCTACTATTCTATTTCTTAGATCAATTAATGCTTTTAATTCAGGAGGACACGATTGAATTCCATCTTTAAAAAATTTCTCAACATATTCTATTACTAGATTTTGTAGAGCAGGTATTACTTGGGTTTGAAGAACTGTATATCCTAATTGGTATAAAATTGGAGGTAATGCTTCTTTTCCTTTAGCTAATAAATCTTTTGGAATAGCGCCTTTAAGTTCTTCAAAATTTGGAACTTTATCTTGTGCATCTTTTTTAGCTTGTAAAGCTTTTTCTTTTAATGCAAGTCTTTCTTTTTCTTTTTCCTCTGGGGTTAAAATTGGCTGCTGCCATGGAACATTTTTTGGGGGATCTAATATAAAATCATCAACACTATATTGTGGGAGTGCTGAAGTTGGTAAAGGTTCTCCATTATCATTTGTAAAAGGAGGTATTACTCCATTAAATATATCAGCAGAATGAATTTGTTGAGCTAATTCCCAAAAAGTTCTAGATACTATTGATTTTACTTGTTCACTAGTTTGTTCTTTATAAGTAATTACTAATTCTGATTCAAATAATGTAGGTTCAGGATCATTACTATATGTTTTATAAGCCTCTGCATAGAACACAGGGTAACCTGATGATCCTTTAGACCAATATGCTGTTAATTTAGTTTGAGCATTATCATCTATATTTGAAGAAACTATTTGATTTTTAAAAGTTGTTGGTTCAATATCCGGTAATTCAAGATTTGGTTTTTCTATATTAGATAATGGATTAGACGGGGGATCGATTCCATTATTTTTAATAAAATTATTTGGGGGGGTGATACTAGCCATTATGAAGTAAAATTATCTTTTGATGTTATAGTATCTAAATTATTAACTAATTGAGTTAAAGTAGGAATAAGGTTTTTAGCAGAAGTAGCGGTTGGTTCAAGTGGAGCACCAGGAGGAACACCAACCTGTATTGCTATAGTTTGAGTTAATGCTTTTATTCCATCTATTAATTGTCTTAATAAATCTACTGTTGAATTACCTAACATTAAAGGTTCAGTTGCATTTTTAGAACCTAAATATATTTTATCTGTTTGAATAGTTAACGTTTGGGAATCTATATTAACTGTATTAGGTGTGGATATACTTATACTTTTAGCTGAACTTAATAATAAATGATCTTCAGATGCATTAAACATTAATCTACCAGAATTTATTACTATTTGTTTCCCAGTATATTGATCAGGAGTTGTTGGTTTTGTGTTATCGGAATAACTAAAATAGTTTGTACTGGAGGCTATTAGGGGAATACTTTGAGTACTAGTTAAATAAATAGATGAATCATCATTATTTATTTCTTCTACAATAGGTACCCATCCTTCTTCACTACGTTGACCTTGACCATTTCTTATAATGGTAATAGGATCTCCAGAAGTTCCTGAAAGAGACCAATCATTTAATGATTTACCTGTTTGTTTATTTTTTATTGTTGAACTAAATCTAATACTATTACCCCATCTTCCTTCTTGTAATACATCACCTTCAAAAGGTAATAATGGGTGGATGTTAGCTCTTTCAATAAAGGTATTTCCTAAATTTATTTCTGTAGATTGGTCTGTTACTCTACGAACACTTCCTGCTTGTGTTTGTTGATAATCTTTTTGTTGGGCTTCTGGGGGGGTTTGTGGGTTATTTGGAAATCCATTGTGGTGTGGGTGGTTCCATAGTGATATTGTATTTACATAATAAACATTTTGACTTTGTGTAAAACCTCCAATATCTGTATTAGGGGCTAATATTAAATATACAATTTCATTTATTAAAGGTAATTGTTTTTGGTTAGATATAAGAGGTTTTGATGTTGGGTATTTTTGATATTTTATAGGTAAATCAACTTCTTGATATTCTATAGTACCTATACTATTCCATCCACCTAATTCTTCAAATCTAGGGTGATTATCATCTAATATTATACCAGTAACACGAACTGCTCTTAAATTTATTCCTGAATTTCTTATCCCTTGTGCAAAATTACCTATATTATCTACAGTGCCTTCTAAAAGAGCTGATATACCTTTTATAGCCATTATTTTTCAGTATTAGGGTCTATTTGCAAATCTTGCATTGCTTGCAGAAGTTGTTCCTTTTCATCTTCTGAAATAGTATATTCACCTTCAGTAGAAGTAGAATTTACAGCACGTTGGATGATTGTAGCCATTTTAATGAGTTGTTCATCATTTTTAACCCCAATCTCCATATATTCCTTAATAAGGGGGACAACAAGAGTAGCATCACCAATATCTGAAATTAATGGTTTCAATTCAGATATTAATGCTGTTACTTGTCTTTTTTTTTCATTTTGGTTTGTATAAATTTCTTCGAGAATATCGGAAAATTTTTTCTTACCAAATATAATACTATCTAATTGTGACATAATACATATATTCTAGTTTATCATAAATATTAAGACTTAAAGTCTGTATACCCATTTTCTAGATAAAATATGTAATTGTCTTTAAACTCATCGTATAATCGATTAGCTATTTTGGTGATTTTTGGAGTTTTTACATCTACCATTTCTCTAATATAGATGTAAAGGGCTTTTTTATTAAATATATCTATATCTTCTCTTTTACGGAATAATTCTAAAATAGCATCGGCTATTGTAGCGTCGTTACCTTTAGGAAATAAATTGTAAATATTCTCGGTGCAGTGATCTACATATTCGTCTATAAACATTGATAAACGGTCATTTACTGGTTTATCATCAATAGTATATGAATGGTTATCATCATCCTCTAATATTGAGACTGGGGCTTTGTCTATGCGTTTTTTGTAGTTTTTCTGGTTTGATAATATAAGATATCTTTTAACAATAGTTCCAAAATAAGAATATGCTTTAGCACCTCTAGTTGGATCAAATAAATGAATTTTAGTAAGAAGAAATGTAATTACTTCATGTTGTAAATCTTCTAAATTATCTTCTTCAGTATAATAAAACTTAAATGTGTGAATTATATTTTCTGTTAGTTTGAAAAAAGCATAATGGATTCTTTCTCTATATATGTTACTTCTAACTTCGGAGTCATCAGTATTATTATATAATACAATAGCATCTTCAGTATCTTGAGTAAAATAATTTTTAGACTTTTTTTTTCTTTTTCTAACAGGTTTAGACATTATATATTTTTGATATTAAAACTATTTAGAACGGTTTGGATATTTTTAACTTGTTGAAAGAAAAAACCTATCTCATCATCTGATTCAAACGTTCCTTTAGAATCAATTTCTTTGAGTTTTTTGTCTGTAGTCTCAATATAATCGGATATTTTATTAAGATAAACCATATAACCCGTTAATATATCTTCTTGCTTTTCGTTTTTACGAAGGAGGTTATAAGTCGTATACCCTAAAGTAATAACTAAAACTGATAATATTAATATTGTAATCATTGTTATATTCATTATAAATTATCTAACATATTTTTAAGACCTTGGCTTTTAATAGAACCTAATGCTTTTCCTTTAGCTGTAGATTTTGTTTTTTCCTTAGTATTAGCCGATAATGTATAATTTTTATTTACCCCATCCACGCTATTTTTAAATTTAGGTAACCATTCGATTTCAAATTCAATTCTAGCAGCCATCATATCAGCCTGATGTAAAATGAATGGTAATGAAGTACGTGGTTTTTGTTCTGGCATGAAGGTTTTGAGATACTTAACATTAGCATCATCATATAAACCATCATGTGTCTGGATTGCTACCATTTCATTAAATGAATATGTAATACCATGTTCTTGAAGTAAAAATAATCCACGATCTGGAACGGAAGCGAATGCTAATTGTTTATTAAACATATATTCTTCACCTAATTTTTCACGTCTCCATTTATCAGTCTGGGATATGTAAGCATCATGTTCGGAATCACCCATTTTACCTAAATCATGATTAATTGCGGAAAATACTAATTCTTCAGTTGTAAATGTAGTCATATCACAACCAAATCCTTCCCAAACAGCAGACATTGATAAAGCAGCTTTAACTACTCTATTAACATGATCTACATAACCTCCAGGAAAGGCAGAGTGATATTCCTTTTTATGAGATGCAGGCATCAACATAATACGTTCTTGATATTTATTATAAAAATCAAGTAATTTCTGTTTACGATCCCCCGTAATATAAGTTTCAATGTTGGTAGTAAATTCTACCCAATTCATTTGGATTTGTTCTGCTGTTAGATTCATAACTTTTATTTTTTATTTTAATTTTCTCCTGCTGTTCTAGGTTCACGTTGGATATAATCCTTTACATCTTGAATTATATCTTTAGATGTTTCAATTTCCAATTTAAATTCTTGAACAGAACTTTCTCTAGATAACATTGATTCCATTCGAGCAATTCGCCCTTCAATCAATTCTAATTTGTGTGTAATAATTTCTCTATGTTGCATAATTTATATAATTTAGGACATCTCGGGGGCGTCATTACCCCCTCGTTTCATCCATTTTCTTTCTTTTCTTTCTCTTCTCTCTCTCATTCCCCTTATTCCCTTTTCCTGTACCCTAAAGATACGGGAGAGAAATATGGAAACCAAGTTTAAATTTAAGATTTATAAAATAAAGTCAAGAATAGACTTTAAGTGAGAACATTTTTCATATTCTTCTGTTTCTTCCCAATATGATATTGAAAATTTTAAGTATGTTTCTAGATATTCGTCCATATAATGTACTAAAGATTCTTGACAAGTCCTATCTGAAATATCTATTTTAGAAATATAGAACCAAGCCCTACTATATACTACAAATTCACCCGCAATTTCTACATCATATAAATCTAATTCTTCATTCTCTAATCTAGTAAAAAAATCCATTACTTTAGTATTAAATACTTTATGATTATGGATTAATTTTTTAAACATACCAACCCAGAACATTGGATGATCCTTATAATTAAGGAGTACATCTATTGCCTCTGCCTTATCCTTCAAAGATTCAGGTTCCTCATTATTAAATAATCCAAATATTTTATCTGCATCCATATACATAAATATGTGTTTTTCCGCTTTTTACGCGTTTATTATGCGATATATTATGTCATTCATGGGAATATGCGCCTATTATATATAAATGTGTATAAACAAAAAAGGGGCAAATGCCCCTTTAATGTAAGTAAGTTGTTTCGGTTATACTTTATTTAATAAGATTTGATGTAAGTTTGTTTAAAACGCTCAAGTTCCATCATCACCCGAGCATCTAGTTTATCGATTCGCGAATCGACTTTACGATCTACTTCTTGAACATAACGTTCAATATCTTGATCATTTTGTCTGAAGGTTGCAATAACCCCTTCAATTGAGTGTTCAATGTCACGGATATAATTTTCATATTCCATAACTTTTTTATTTGACTTTAGTACTACATAAACCAACACAATATTGCTGACTAACATAATACCTAAACCGAAAGCTAAAATAATTTGTTCCATAATTTTTAATTTATTTAATGTGAAACAACTTACTTATTATACTAATTCATCTCCCTTTTTCCAATAGGCTCTATCCTTAAGTTCATTATTTACTGGGATAGTGTCATAAAAATAAAAAGCTAAACTCCTTCTAGATTCTCCTTCAGGACAATTTAATGGTTTAGGATGACCATGAGGTGCATCCTCAATATTAAATATAACAGCTCTATTAAACTTAGGAGTAATAGTTTGTGATACACTAGATAGGTCAGTTTCCCATAATTCTAAATCTCCATCCCATTCTTCTTCCCATTCTTCATTAAGATAAATAAGTAAATTTATTTTTCTATATAACTCAGGGTTTTCAATAGGACCTAAAAAATTAAAATCATGATGTACATTTAATGATCCACCTTTAGGAGTAATATGTACTCCCCCACCTTGTAATGTCCAATCTCCTACTAACTCTTCCATCCCCGTTAATTCCCGAAGAAAATCCAGAAATTGAGGATTATTTACATATTGAGTAACTATATTAGATATAGGTAACATATTATTTAAATTAGTAATAGATCTTTTTGATACTTGATCATCATGGTGGTCTTTTGGATCAAATCTCCATTCTTCATCTTTCATATTTTCTGAAATGTATTTTAACTCGTAAGCAACATTCATTGCTGTAGTTTCATCTAAGAAATTATCAAATACAAGATGAGGAAAAGGTGATTGTTCATTATAAGCTTCTTTAAGACTTGAAGCGCCTAAAACTAAATTTGGATTAATCATAAACTATTTTGGTATAAATATAGCAAATAATTTGGGGATAGCCAAGCTACCCCCAACAGTCTCAACTAGTGATCACTTGACTGCGAATTGTGGACCTTGGAGGATTCGAACCTACGACCTACGCATTATGAGTGCGGTGCTCTAACCAACTGAGCTAAAAGTCCTATGCGGAAGATGTAGGATTCGAACCTACGGTACCTTGCGGTACGCTGGTTTTCAAGACCAGTGCATTCGACCACTCTGCCAATCTTCCAATACCCGTGAACCCAATAGGAGTCGAACCTATAACCGTCGCCTTAGAAGGGCGATGCTCTATCCAATTGAGCTATGAGTCCATAAAAAAGAGAGGTTTCGGGTCTTTCGGGGTTTCTGGTTAAGTGCAATGAGTGACGC
>ENA-UOXV01002787-UOXV01002787.1-marine-metagenome-genome-assembly--contig:-NODE-2787-length-22338-cov-5.100121_pt1 | contig 22338 bp, 11 predicted proteins | sample MGYA00238165_ERZ766961 | MGnify/ENA primary metagenome ERZ766961 (study PRJEB28924, sample SAMN03173240) | marine metagenome | biome: Marine; feature: Water; material: Subsurface seawater | place: North...
GGAGGAGGAGGACGCCTATCCCATCGCGCTGGAGTGGGGCGAGGTCGAGCCGGCGAAGCGTGTCTGGCTCGCGCACGCGCCCGCCTCGGGCCGCGCCCGCGACAGCGACGAGCCGGACGACGCCCAGTGGGTGCGGCCCTCCCCCCACGCGCGCCCGCGCGTACGGTCGCGCACCGTCCCGCCTTGCGCGCAGTCTCCGCGGCAGGCCCTCCCCCTCCTCCTCCTCGAAATCCGAGGCCCTTTGAGCCCTTTGACGGAATCCGAGGCGCGCCCGGTGCGAGACACGCGCGCGGCGGCGCGGTTGTGCTGATGCGGGCGCGGCGGGCGCGGGGGCAGCACGCGGAGGAGCTGCTTGTGCGCGTCTCGCGGACGACCGTCGGAACGCGCACGCACGTCGCCGCTGCCCTCGTCAAGGTCTGACGCCCTCGTCCAGCGGGCGGGACGGCGGGACGGCGCCCGCCCGCTGGGGCCCTAAACAATCGTTTGAGGCAAAATGTGGCACCGCAACGCCCTAAACAATCGTTTGAGGCAAAATGTGGCACCGCAACGCCCGCCCGCTGGGGCCCTGCCGTGGGCCTGTCTGCGCTGCACCGGGGCCTGAACCGCGCACGCCGGCCGCAGGACGCGAGCGGCGCGCCCGTGGCGCCGCGCGACGACCCGGGAGCTGCGCGCGCGTGGTGCGTGCCGACACAGCCCGCCCGGCCTGCTGCTGCGCGCGGCGCGCTGTCGCCCGGGGCAGCTGGGGCGGGTGCGGTCGCGGCGTCCCGCGGCGGGCCCAGCACTCAGCGAGGCGGGCGCGCGCATGCGAGGCGCGTGTCCCGTCCCCCTCTCTTGTAGCTGTTGGCCTCACTCCGCGGCGCCACGCGGGCAGGCGCGAGTACGACAGCGCGCGCGGTGCGAGGCTGCTGGTCATGATCGAGGGCTCCCGCCACCCCACCTCCGCGGAGGACGCGTGCGCCGCGCAGGTGCCGCCCGCGCCAAGCCTCCGCCATGGCTGCACGACCCGTTCGGGCCACTCCGCCGGCGGGCCTATCACCCCGGAGGCGGGCCTGTCAGTTGCTCCGGGCTGGCCTGACCGCGGGTGGCCCGGCGAAGGCCAAGCTCGCGCGCTGGGCGGGCGACTTCCACGCCGCCGCGCCGTCGACGTGCCGGTAATGGCTCCAAGTGCGCGTCTGCCGCCGCGCCCGCGCGCCTCGACGTGTCGTGTCGCGATGGAGACCTGTTCGGGTTCCGGTTTCTCCGCTGATCGTATGGTATCATCGTATGGTATCATTGTATGGTATCATCGTACGGTATCAGCATGAAGACCTGTTCGGGTTCGGGTTCCTCCGCTGATCGTATGGTATCATCGTATGGTATCATCGTATGGTATCAGCATGAAGACCTGTTCGGGTTCGGGTTCGGCTTCGGGTTTAGGGGGTCTTTTGGCGCCCGTGGCCGCGCGCGACGGCGCTCACGGGCGGCGCGGGGCGCAGATTCGGGGTGCTTGAGGTGTGCACGGTGCAGCTGCTCGCGCGCCCCGGCGCGCCCCTGCTCCGTGCCGAGGACGTGGTCAGCCCCTCCCGCCGGAAACAGCCCGACGTCGCCGGAAATAGCCCGACGTCGCCGGGAATAGCCCGTAATAGCCGAAACACCGCCCGCGGGTGCGGCTGCGGCTGCTGAGAGCACGGGGAGGCGAGGGCAGGTGCTGCGGTCGGGCGGGCTGACGACCGTGAACGCGCGGGCTCCCGCGCCGCTGCGGCTGGCGCTGAACGGCGCGCTGCCACCTGACGCGCTGGACGCCGCGCGGCTCCACGTCTTGGCCGCGCTCTCCTTCTTTGTCTTCCACGCAACCCAGCAGACCACGGGTCCGCCCCCCTCCCTAAGTTTCCCCTACGCTTTCCCCTACTGTAGCAGACCACGAGTCTCCCGCCCGGCAGCGGACCCGCGGCTCTTCCCCTCTGAGCCATTCTCAAGGTCTGAGGGCGCGCGCTGGGCCCCCGGCCGCTCGTCCCCGGCCGCTCGTCCCGCGGCGGGCCCCTCGCCTGACCGCGTGCGGGGGGGCGGGGGGCAGCGCTCATGTCGGTGGTGGACGTGAACGGGCACTGGACGGACCCGGTGTTCGCGGAGGGCGACGGTGGGGCCCCCTCGAGCCGTTGGAGCCATGCAAGCTCCCCGCGTGCTGGAGTAGCGTGCTAGGATAGTCCCACAGCCCTGAACCAGGCTGCTTTCGAACCCCTCGATGGGATGACAACGCAGCAGGTGTGTGTGTTTGTTGCGTGTAGTCGGGTCCGCGTGCGCTCTGCCCCCGGCCCACGCGCGCGCCGCGGATCGCAGGCGTGCGGCAGTGGGCGCGCGCGTTCCTCACCACGTACTCCCCGCGGCTGCGGGTTGCGCCCAAAGAGCTCATCGAGATGGAGCCGCAGCAGCTGGCAGCACCCGGCCCAGCCCCGCGCCCGCCGTTGCCGCGCTCCTGCGGCTGCGGCAGTGGCCTGTGCGGCGCCGCTTTGGATTTGACCGGGCTGGTCAAACCAACGATGGCCGCGCTGAGACGCGGCGGCGGCGGCAGATGGCGCTGATGAACGCGCGCGGGCTCTTTGGGGACGGCGACGTGGCGCGCGCCGCGCGCCCGGCGGAGCCAGCGGAGGACGCGGCAGCGGACCTGGTGAGAGCGCGCGCCCGGCGCCCGCGCCGGCCGGGCCGCGGGCCGGCGGGAGGCACAAGTTGACCGCGCCTGCGCCACAAGTTGACAGTGCGGCGCGGGGCGGCGCGGTGCAGGTGCCTGACACGGCCGCGGAGGCGCGCGCGGCGACGGCGGGGCGCCTGGCGTGGCTCTGGGCGCCCGTCGGCGAGGGTGAGGGCGGAGGCGAGGGCGAGGGCATCAATGGCTCCAAGGGGGAGGGCGGGGCCGAGGAGGCGGAGTGGGGGGTCACGGGCGCAGACAGGAGCACGCGGGAGCGGAGCCACTTCTGGCGCGCGCCCTCGCCGCCCGCGCCGCGCGCGCCGTACCGGGACGAGGAGGATGCGCGTGTGCCACTGGAGGCGTCGCCGCGCGGCGCAGAGCGAGGTGCCCCGCTGCTTCTCAAGGATAGAGAGTGGGGAGAGAGAGGAGGGGTTGTGGGGGGGGGGGGGGGGGGGGTGGGGGGGGGGGGGGGGATGCTCAAGGATGCGTCCTTCAGGAGTAAGGGCCCGCCTCCGGATGGGGCCGAAGGGGCGCGGCAGCCGGAGCTCCCCGGCGGCGGCAGCGCGGGCGGCGCGGGCGGCGCGGACGCCGGCCTCAACGGCCTGCTCGGGTGGTGGGAGGAGTCGCTGGGGTGGGTCACGAGCCAAGTGGACGAGCTTCGTGCGGACCTGGGCGACCAGCGGAACCGCCCCGAGGCGGCGCCCGCGTGACGCGGGTGCGAGGGGGCGGCGCCCGGCGCGCGGGTGGCGCGGGAGCGAATTTGGGAAAATAAATGTATTTGGCCCGAAATGAAAGTTGGATTTCCCGAATGCCAGTTTTGGTCGTGTCCACCGCGTACCACGCGAGGCAATCCAGCACATAAGAGTTCCCACGTGGACAGATTTGTGGCAACTACCGTTCCGGCAACGATGTCCATGGTGAGCTTGCCCCGCGCCCTCTCGTGCGTCCGAGAGCGCGTTTTGTGCGGTTTTCCACTTAAAATGGCTTCCTTTGGGTTTCGACGTGCCCTTGCTGTCCCGCAGCCTTGTCAGGGTCTCGCGCCGCTGGGAACGGGCGATCCCTAGCAAGAAATCGCGATTACGCCCGCTCGCTTGCACGAGCTGCTTGCGCGGCTCTTGCGTCAGGGCCCTTTGTTAGAGATCATGAAGCATGTCCCAAGGCCATGCCCTACCTCATTCCTGATCGTGGTGTGCGCGGTTGGTCCGCAGAACCTGAACAAAAAGAGCGTCGCGGATGTCGATGTCTCTGGCAAGCGCGTCCTCATGCGCGTCGACTTCAACGTCCCCCAGGACAAGACCGGTGCCATCACCAACACCCAGGTCAGATTCCCGGGCAAATATGGCATTCGTGCCCGCGAAGATCACGGGCGCGACGCCATGCCCCCGGCGGATGCGCTGGCTCGCCCAACTGCCTTTTTTTCTCGATCCGGCGAGCGCCGCGCCTGCGCGGAGGCGAGGGCTCAGCTGCCGGGCAGCGCTGTAGCCCGTGCATGCCTCTCCTTTGGCTGAACGTGCGCCTGCGCTCCCCCGCTCTGCGCAGCGCATCGTCGGCGCCATCCCCACCATCGACCTGGCGCTCAAGAACGGCGCCAAGGCGGTGATCCTCATGTCCCACCTCGGCCGCCCCGACGGCAAGCCGGACGCCGCGCTCACCCTCAAGCCGATCGCCGAGAAGCTCGGCGAGCTCATGGGCAAGCCGGTCCCGTCCCCTGCCCCCGTACTAATCGGACACGCGGTGTCAGTGCTTCCTCACACGCACCCACCTGCCTCGGCCTTAGAGCCCTGCGAGACTCCCGGGGTATGGACCGGTGCATGCCCTCCAGCGCGGCTGAGCATTGGGTGGCGGGGCGGGTGCAGGTGACCTTTGTGCCGGCGTGCGTCGGCGCTGAGGCCGAGGCTGCGACCAAAGACCCGGCGCAGGGCTCCATCATCTGCGTGCGCCCCGCCCCGCCCCGCCCCGCCCCGCCCCGCCCCGCCCCGCCGCCGCGCGCGGCAGCGCCCACACGGCGCGTGGCGCTGAGCGCGCGGAGCTGGCTGGGGCGCAGGTGCTTGAGAACGTGCGGTTCCACAAGGAGGAGGAAGGCAAGGGGGTCGACCACGTGGAGGGCTGCAAGAAGAAGAAGTGCGGCGACGACTGCAAGACCGTCAAGGCCTCCGAGGCCGAGGTCGTCGCCTTCCGCGAGGGGCTCGCCAAGCACGGTGACGTGTACGTATGCGACGCGTTCGGCACGGCGCACCGCGCGCACGCGTCGCTCGTCGGCATGAAGGGCAAGATGCCGTGCGTCGCGGGCCTCCTCGTGCAGAAGGAGCTTGCGGCGTTCGAGAAGGTGCTCGACCCGGCCAAGGTGAAGCGCCCGCTGCTCGCCATCGTCGGCGGCGCCAAGATCTCGGACAAGATCCTCGTCATCGAGAACCTGATCAAGAATTCGGACGGCATCATCGCGTGCGGCGGCATGGCGTACACCTTCAAGAAGGTGTGCCACGGGATGGAGATCGGCAAGTCGCTCTTCGATAAGAAGGGAGCGGAGCTCGCGCCCAAGCTCATGGAGGCGGCCAAGGCCAAGGGCATCGAGATCACGCTCCCGGTCGACTGGGCGTGCGGACAGGACTTCTGCAACGACCAGGAGATCAAGATGGTGACGGAGAAGGAGGGCATCCCCGAGGGCTGGGAGGGCATGGACTGCGGCCCGGAGAGCATGAAGCTCTTCCGCGAGAAGATCGTCGGCGCCAAGACGGTCATCTGGAACGGTCCCGCGGGCGTCTTCGAGTTCGACAACTTCGCCAAGGGCACCAAGGCCGTCCTCGACGCCGTCGCCGAGACCACCTCCCTCGGTGCGCCCCGCGCCCCGCGCCCCGCGCCCCCTTGTACGTTTCCAACGCTCGGCTTCGTCGTCCAGCTGTTCTCAAAGAGCCAGCGCGCCAGCGCCGCTGGCAGCGCGCCCGCCAGCGCCTCGAACCCTCCATGCGGCGGCGAGAGGGTGACGCGGGCGGCGGGGCGCGCCGCAGGCAACTCGGGCATCATCGGCGGCGGTGACTCGGCGACCGCGGCGGCCAAGTTCAACATGGAGGACCAGGTGACGTTTGTCTCCACGGGCGGCGGCGCCTCGCTCGAGCTGCTCGAGGGCAAGGTCCTCCCGGGCATCGACGCCCTCGACGCCAAGTAGGCGCGCCGCGCGTGCGGCTGACGGGCCGGCGGGGTGGTGTATTAAAGCATCATGAAAGCAAGCCATGAGCCACCCGGCGCGCGTGCGCTGCGGCAGGGGCGCGCGCGTTTGCTGTTGCCGTTGTTACTGGCGTTCTCGATGAAAGACATGTCGGAACAATTGAGCGGGAGCACGCAAGGAGGAGTTATCTCAAAAAGGGGGACAGATTGGCACAGGAGCGAGATCGCTGCTGCACGCAGGAAACAAGGGAGAGGGTGTATTGAATACCCTCGTATAGACTGGGTACCAAACAACCGAGCCACCCCTTTAGATTTTTTGCGTGCCTATCTGCTTAAAAGAACACGCCCCAGGAAATGATTGCCAGCGAGAAGAAGAGCTAAAGTAAACGAGTGAATCTTGATTGAGATTTTTTCCTGCAAACCTCTACCTCATCACTTGGCTGATTTTGCGGTAATTATGCTTCTGCTCCCCCTATGGAGCGATGCATCCTATGTGAGACGCAGCATCGTGCAGCTTTGTGTCGCCGCTCCAGTCGCCTGCCACATGCAACACAGCACTAATGAGATTATACGATGAGCGCATTGCAGCGGTATTGCGCAGCACGCCCAAGCGAGTCGGGCGAACCTGGTTCCATCTCGGCTAAGAGAGAAACATCCGTTTACTGACAAACAGTCGCAGATCGCACAGCGAGAAACAGTTTAGAGCAGACCGCGGTATCAGTTTGAGTCGCGCGAAGAGGTTACGAGCCTCGTTCGCATAGACAGCATCGCTTAGAAGGACTCGTTGCGGGGGGGCCAGAAAACACACCTCTCAAGCAAGGGACTCTACAGTTCCCGACCGTGTCCGAGTGTCCGGATGGGGCAATTTCGCGCGTTGTACGTCACATTGGCGCTATGCACTATCTGCTTAAATGTGGTGACCGTGGATGCTACGGTGCTGGCGCAGCAGCTACACCTTCGGGGCGGAAGTGGACACCAGGGAAGCGACGTGAACGCGAAGGATCCAACAGGCATATGGAGTACGTTCGAGCGCGTCGGAGCAAATGAAGTGGGCAGCGACAAGGTCGGTTCCATGCTTCGAACGGTTGCCAACGTCTGGGGGCAAGGATCATGCCTCAGACGCTCGCAGCCGGACATCACCTTCCGCCTTACTGCCCCCTCGAACGTCTCCAAGGCTGGCGTGACCGCCGTGTGCGCGGGCTCGACCTTCTGCGGAAAAGTTGGGGAAGAACACCACTTTCTGTGCCAGTGCGAGAGCGCAGAGATACCACCCACGGAATTCGTCTTCGGTGCTGGAGACGGTGAACTGCTGAAGTGCAGCGGGAGGCTGGAGCCAGGGCAGTACCGGGTCACCCTCCGCTCTGGCGACGGTGAGGCGGAGGTGCTACAGGGCATGCATGGGCTTGAAGAGTTCCGCCCGGTGACAGTGCTACCGAAACCTCCCCCCGACGCGGTGCTGCTCATGTCAGACATCGACGGCACGCTCATCGGGGACAACGACGCAACCGACAAGTCAGCACTCCTGCCATCACCCGTGCCCGTCCAGGCCTCGCGACACTCACTTCATGGGACGGGCGCGCAGATTTTTCTGGGTATGGAACGAGCAGTATCGTCCGCGGGGAGCGCATCTGGTTTCGCTTCCGACCCACGCCTGCCCCCGCCGCGCGCGCGGGCCGCAGCTTGCTGGGAAGCGGGGACGCCTCAGAGGGGCGGGATCAGGTCTACAACACCGGGCGGCCGTTCCCGAGCGCGCACGCGCTGATCAAAGAAGACAGGCTCCGCGTGCCGACTGCGCTCGTCTGCTCAGAGGGGACGGAGATCTACTGGTGCGCGCTGCCCAGGCAGCGCTGTGCGTCCGCCGCGCTTGCACCGAGGCGCTCACGCGGCGGCTGTGGCGCGCAGGTTCGGGCCGTTCGGGTCGGAGGACGTCCAGGCTGACCACGAGTGGCGCGAAATCCTGATGCAGAGCTGGGAATACGACCGGATCCAGGTCCGACGCGCGCGCCCCCGCACCTCTCCTTCTTCGCCTGCCGAGTCGGCGCCAGCGCGCTGACAGCCGCGCGCGCGCAGGCCGGCGTGCGGGTGATTGTTGAGCAGATGAAACACGAGGTGGACGACGCACAGTACCTCTACGAGATGTGCGGGCAGCCAATGATCGTGCACCCCCGCGCCCCCCCCCTCCCGCGTCGCGCCCTCTCGCCAGCCACGCGGCGCGCGAGCACTGCAGCCCGGCCAGCCGGCGACGCGCGGCAGGGCCCAACTGCGACACTTGTTCCCCGAGACGCGTCTCTCTCTCCCCCCCCTTAACGTCTGCGCACAAATCGGTGGCGGCGGTGGCGCGCAGGTACTGAGCGTGCAGGACAAGGGCCGCGCGGACAACCTCCTCGGGCGCATCAACCACGAGCTCTGCAACGCGCAGGCATCGAGCCCCCGCGGCCTCCCGGCGGTGGCGCGCGCGCGGGCCAGCGGGGCGTGACGCGGCGCGCGTGCGGGCAGGGCCTGTCGTTTGACATGACCGCCTCGTCTGGCGGCGGGAAGTGGTTCATCCTCCTGATCCCCAAGGGCGCGAGCAAGGGTTCGGCCGCGCTGCACGTCTCGCGCCGCCTCGGGTTCTCGCCCAAGCAGGTGATGGTTGCAGGCGACGGGGAGAACGATGTTCCGCTCTTTGAGGCCACGATTGAAGGACGCGACCAAGGCTTCAAGGGCGCGGTTGTTGGCAACGCGGTTGAGGGGCTGAAGACCTGGGTGGCGCGCAGCCCGAGCAGCCCCAACATCCACAGGTCCATGAGCCAGCAGGTGCGCTCGTGTCCCCCGTGCGGGCCACGCCCCACGACCCTGCTGCAGTGCTTCGGGCGTGCCCCCAGGCCGGCGCAGCCTCAGATTGATGGCGCGGAGCAATACCTTGCAGCTGCGCGGGATCGCTTTGGGAGCTGCGCTCCGGTCTCACTTGCCCGGCCTGCGCGCCGCCTGTCCTTGCAGGCGCTCGGTGTGCTCGAAGGACTGGAACGTCACTTCCCCTCGCCGCCACGCGGCGTGAGATGAGAGGCATAGAGCACGCGGACCGAGGGCAAGGCTGCAGGAGGAGCTGCTTCCCATGGTTCCCGACCGGGCCTCAGGGTTTAGGATGGCTTATCTTGTTCGGTGAGAATCGTTTTCAGAGTGGCACTGTGATGGGTGGAACAGCAGAGTCCGTGCAGCTGAGAGGCGAAATGGGGGGATAAAGAGATAGTGGTCTGGGTGAGGGAAGCCTCGAGCTAGACATTTGCGGACGCAAGTAGCGCATTCGAATAATCTCGTAAAAGAAAGGCTTACATAACGGAAAGAAGCACCAACGGGTGAAGGCGCACCGAAAACTTCACAGAGCTTTGCTTGAAGCACGCCCGAGGTGGTCACCACGAGCAGCGTGAACCACCAGCGTTGGCTGTGTTTCACAGGCGTTCTTGGACGAATTTGACCACATAACCTTGTGGTTCACCCCTCGTTTTGGCCGGAAAGCTAGGCGCGACCATTGGTCGGGAGTACCCTCGAACCGGGGTGGAGCACCCGTCAGGTCCTCACCGGCGCGAACGTGCGCGCGAGCAGCCTGTTCTGGTGTGCCAGGGGGGGTCACTGGTGGCTGGCTAGAGTTACTGACCACCGAGGGTCACTCGTGTGTGCTGCTGACACGCACTAGTAGGGGAAATAATGATGTCGCAATGACGGAGCGGCGGCGGAGCGACGGGGCGGTGGAAGAAACCCCTGCCCCGTCGAACAGACGCACGCCTGTCGTACTTTTTGAGTGTTTTCAAGTCCGGCGGTTGGGCAGAGGTGTGCCACGCACGCTTCTGGTTCTGGCCATCGTACTGGCATGTGGGCTTCCACAGGTCAAGGCAGCATGCAGTGGCAGCCCCGTGTGCGGCGACGGAATCGTCCAGAGCGGAGAGGAATGTGACGACGGGCTATTGATTGACGGGGATGGATGCTCGTCGACATGCCAAGTTGAATGCGGATACGAATGTCCTGGATTGTGGAGGGCTTGCGCCACAGGGGGTGGCTACGGCTTCCACAACTCGAATTGCATCCCCCTGCCAGGAGACGGGCTGCGAGTCATGGGGGAGCCGTGCGATGACGGCAATTTAGTCAAAGGGGACGGGTGCCACTGCAAGGAACCTGGGCGCACGTCGAGAGGCTCCTGCACGATTGAGACCCGTTGGGAGTGCCGAAGCCCCGCAGACCTCGCGCTGAGCTGCGCGAGCAAGGTGGGGTTCTCAGATATTTGCACGTGCGTACGTAACCCCAGTAATGTCACCTCTCCGGCGCTTCCGTGGCTCCGGGTCCCGGAAAAGACCATCGCAACGAACGAGGGCTTTGCGGGGCAGTCAGTTTCGGTCGGCTGCCGCAGCTGCGCGTGCAACCACTACGGCGAGGGCTGCGACACAGCGACCTACTGCCACTTCAATCACACCTGCTCGGGGAACGGGTTTTGCGATGGGGACGGGAAGTGCGTGTGCCGCGGCAACTTCAAGGGCCCCAACTGCAACCGCTGCAAGTGCGGGTGGTATGGGGAGCGGTGCGACCGCTTCTGCGACCGCGAGGCGACGTGCAAGGGGCACGGGTTCTGCGACGCGGATGGCCAGTGCGTCGCGCACGCGCTTTGCAAAGGCGTATCGGTCGATGCAGAAGTCTGCGGAGATGGGAAGCGCCTTGGTGCGGAGGAGTGCGACGACGGGAACACCGTCGCGGGAGACGGGTGCTCGCCGCAGTGCAAAGTGGAGGACTCCTTCGTTTGCACAGGCGGCTGTCAGACCTCTGGCGATGTGCGCCGCCGCTACGGGGAGTGCCAGGCCGACATCTGCTCGCCCGCACCGTGCGGGTGGACGCTGATGGTATCAGAGCCCGGCGTCCCCGCGCTCGAGGTGCGCGCTCCGGCGCTCAACGTGTCGGCGTCGCAGACAACGCAGCGGCCGAGCGTCGACAATGCGCTCTCCTTCGACCTCACCTTCAGCGTCCCCGTCGCCGCCTGCATCGGTGGGACGTATGAGCGCCCGCACCCCGAGGCCCGACCGTGGCTGGACGTCTCAGAGCAAGTTTTTACGGACTGTGAGAAGATGAGCATCAACATTTCCAACTTAGCGGGCGCGTTGATACCGACGACGATGCTCGTCGCGCCGGGGCGCATCAGCATCAGGACAGTGGGTTTCATCGCCCAGGACTCGCCCTTTGGATTTGCAGAGGTGCCTGGGCAGGCGGCGTGGGACGCGTACTCGCGCAGCGTGGCGTTTGAGGTGGTGCAGGGGCGCGTGCTGGCGGAGGGCGTGACCTACACGGTGCGGTTCAGCGTGCGGAACCCCATGTACGGGCAGCCGCCGCCTGACATCGGGGTGCGCGTCATCGGGCTCGAGATTCCTCCGTTTGTGGCCGAGAAGCGTGACCTGGACGGCAACGCGCTGCCGCTCGAGGTGCTGGGGCCCGCGCCGCCCGCCCGCCGCAGCGCGCCGCCGCCGGCGCTCGACGGGGCGGAGGCGGACTCCGAGGCAGTCTCCTCTGAGCGAGAGGAGGTGGTGCACGCGGCGATTCGCCGCGCCGCGGAGGGGCCTGCGCTCTTGCGCGGGCGGCCTCCCGCGAAGCGGCCCGCTGGCCGGCGCGGGCGCGCCTCGCGCGGTGGCGCGGCGCGGGCGCAGGCGGCGCCAGTGAGCCGAGGGAACGGGCGACGACTCCTGCAGGCTCCTAGCTGCAGTGGAGAGGGCCTGTGCCCGGGGCCAGTCGTGCGACAGGACCGGCCCTACGCGGGCAACTTGAACGAGATCCGCGCCGAGATCGCAGTCGGCGCGGCGCTCCCGCCCGCGTCGCGGATTTCGATCACGGGGCTGCTCCCGCAGCGCGAGCGTGTCCTCTTTGCAGTCACGTCCTCGAAGCAGTGCGCTCAGGACCTGGCTTTCGGGCCGTCGGAGGAGCTGCTGCACGACCCTGACCTGCTGGCGGAGCAGCTGCGCGGCTCGACCGGCTTCGTCTCGACCGTGCACCGCCACACGGTGCATGCGGCGTGGTTGCAGGAGCTCTACGACGGGCCGGACCTCAAGTTCAAGATCTTCTGGTCGTTTTCTGAGGCCAAGACGCTGGAGCAGCGCTTCGATGACGCGGCGAACGGCAAGGGTGAGCTGGTGACGTGGTCAGTGCGCCTCCCCGGGGGCGAGCACGCGGACACCATGTTCGGCAACTGGAGCTTCTCCAGCAACTTCGGCGCGGCCTCGCGGCCCTTCGGCGCCATGAACGCGTCGCGGCAGGGCTTCTCGGTCGACGATGGGCTCTGGGGCGGCGGCTCGGGCATCGTCGACGGCTTCATCCTGTCGACGGCGAACCCTGTGTACCCGACTTTCTGGGGACAGGGCAACTTCAACCAGGAAGTCGACTCCGGCTGCTCCGAGACGTTCTTCAGGGACGCCAGCGCGGGGTATGATCGCACCTTTTTGCCGTGCTGCGAAACGTACTGGATGGGCGGGGTGCCGACGCAGTCGGACAACATCCGAAACTATGTTTACTTTTTGCCGTGTGAGACGTGCCAGTGCCCTGGTGCCGAGTGCCGCGTCACGCCCGCGGAGGAGCGTGGGGCCGTTGATTCGGACCTCGAGCTGAGCGTGGGCACCTGCACGGTCATCGGGCAGGCAGGGCCCACCGGATGGTACCAGTCCTTTGACGACGCAGTGGTTCGCACGACGGCGGCGACACTCGAGCCTGCGGAGAACCCGCACGCTCTCCTGCCCTTTGTGCTCAACAACCCGCTCGCCCCGCGCGCCGGAGCCACCGTCACCGTCGCGGCCTCGACGCCCGCGGCGGCAACCACCTCCCAGGTGGCCGATGGGGAGGCGCTGGGCCTCGACGCGCCGATGCTCATTCTCCCCGCGGAGCTCGACCTGGTGCGCGTTTCGCAGAGCTCTGCGATTCCAGGCGACCGCAACTCCGTCGCAGTCACGCTGCAAACCAACACCGCGCTGCTCTCGGGCTCGGCGCTCTCCCTCTCGGCACTGCTCGACCGCGCCACGCCCTTTGCGTCCGTGACAAACGCGCGCTGCGGCGCCGAGCTGCTGGCGGGGCCCGACGACGCGCGCCTCGCCGAGGGCGGCTTCTTTTCCACGGCGAACCTCCACGTCGAGCACTCGTTCATGCGCCAGGAGCTGTGGGTGGACGGGAAGCTGCGGCTGCGCATCTACTGGGCCTTCGCGGTCAGTGCGACGCTGGAGAAGCGGCTGGTCGCGGCGGCGCAGGAGGGCGGCGTGGCCGTGCAGTGGACGGTGGTCGACGCGAGCGGCGCGCAGGAGCTGGCTACCCGTACGGGCTTCTGGCGTGTGCGGGGGCGCGGCGAGGGCGGAGCCGGACGGTTTGGTTCGGAGAACGTTGCGTGGGGCGCGGCGGATGGGGTTGTGGATGGTGCGCAGGTTCTCGACTCGGGAACGGGCGTGCCGTTCGGGTTCTGGGGATTCGCAGGGGTTGTCAAGGATGGCCCCAACACCTTCTCCACGTGCCTCAACTGGTTCGAGGGCGCCGAGATGAAGACCGCGCAGCGCTCTCTGGAGGTGCGGATGGCGCTCGAAGACACGCCTGTGGTGTCGTTCCCCTCCGACGGCAGGACGGTCGCGACGATCTCGGCCGACGGTGTCATCGAGATGGACGTGCTGAAGCCGGTGCCTGCGGGCGGCGGGCTGCTGCTCGAATTTGGCGTGCTCAACCCGCTGCGCCCGCGCAACTCCTCGGCCCCGCGGCTCGGCGTGGTGGGGTGCGCGTTCGAGCCTGGGCACTCGGCGCTGGCCGCAGTTCCGGCAGAGGAGGAGGCGCAGCCGCTGCGAGTGTTTGCGCCGCGCGTCGTGCTCTTCGCGATGGGGCAGACCTCGCCGAACCCCGCGTCCGCCAATACGCTGCGCGCCACGCTGCAGCACAACTTCGCGCTCGACCCCGCGCGGCGGCAGCTGCTCGTCCTTTCCAACTTCCTCGGCGCCTTTGCGCCCTCCGGGCCCCTCCCGCTCTCCGACTGGACGGGCGCAGGCGCCCACCTCCGCTTCGCAGCAGATCCCGGCGGCGCGCCGGGGTTTGCGCGCTGGGACGACGCGGCCAAGGAGCTGACGGCGTATGTGGTGCAGCGCGTGGCGGCGATGGCGACGCTGCACGTGCAGCTGCAGGTAGAGAATGCGCCTGCGGGGCAGGAGTCGCCGAGCATCGCGCTCGCGCCCTACGGCGGAACGCTCGTGACGGCACGCGCGGAGGGCGACGCGGCCTCGGTGCTTGCCTTTCCGGTGCGGCTCGGCGCGAGCAACGCGGAGCCAGGGTTTGCCCTTCCGCTGCTCGTGCTGGCGCCGCACTGGGCGGCGGGCACGTCCGCGGCACAGGAGACGCACTTCCCCGCGCAGCCCAACCGCGTGGTCGCCTCCTTCATCGCGACCGTCGCGTGCCGCAACGCCTCGCGCAACTACGCGCACCTGTCTGTGACCCTGTCCGACTTCGAGAACGCGATCGTGCCATCCGGGGTCGTCGCGCTGCACACTTTGCCATGCCCACCCAGCGGCGCGTGTCTCTGGCAGCAGGACTCGACCGACTACTTCGCGGCGTCGCCGGGCGGCGCGCCTGGCGAAGCGCTGTGGGACGAGGCGTCGTACTCGTTGACGATCTTCCTCCGTCGCGACCTCTCCGCCTTCACGCTCCTTTCCGTCGGCGTCGACATGACTAACCCCCCGCGGGGGCAGCCTGCGCCAACCCTCGGCATCCTCTCGGCCGGCATGCGCATCACCACGACCGACACACCCTGCGACGCGGAGCTCCGTTGCGTCCTCGCACCAGCTGCCTCGCCCGAGCGGCGCCCCATGTACATTCAGGCAGCCGCCTTCAGCCTCGCCAAGGGCGGGCAGACGTCGCCGTACCCCGGCGCGCTCAACACCCTCACCGTCACGCTCGCCGTCAACGTCCCGCTCCTCAGATCCTCGGCCGCCGCGCCTGCGGGCGTCTCCCTGGTTCTCTCGCACCTCACGGGCGTGCGCGGCCCAGCGACGCTCGCGGTGGACGCGGGCTCGGCGGGGCTGGTTGCTGCCACGTTGGGCGGTGCGGACGGGGAGGCGGCGCTGAGTCAAGCGGGGGAGGAGCGCAGCATCACCTTGTTTCTCACGGGGCCGACGGAGCCTGAGGCGGAGCTGGTGCTGTCGGTGAGCGTGTACAACCCCCCGCGGGGCCAGGCGCCGCCCGCCGTCACGGTGCACGCCGAGGGCATCCCGATCGAACCCCTTGAGCTCGAGCCGGACTTGGTGACGGTCCCCGCCGGGATCTTTGGCGTCGCGGCGGGCGACGCGGCGCCCCTCCTCGTCTATACGCCGCGCTTCCGCATCGCCGACATCGGCCAGTCGGTGCCCTATCCCGCTATGGACAACACTCTCTTTGTCACGCTCGCCCTCAACGTGGACGCTGCGCGCGCCGCACCGTACTCGTATGGCGCGTGGGCTGTCACCATCTCGGGGCTGCTCGGCGCGCCCTCGCAAGAAAAGCAAGTGGCGATCACGGACCACGCGGGCGGCCGGTCGCACCTCGCGTTCGCGGCTGGGGAGTGGGGCGCGCAGCCGTCGCGCGGCCAGGCGCAGTACTACGGGGAGTCCGGCCGAAAGGAGTTTGTGCTGCACGTGCAGGACTTTGTCAACGCTACAGACGTCTTCACGCTTGCGATCCCCACGTCGAACCCGGCGGTGCCGCAGGAAGCTCCCGCGATCACGATCTCGTCGGGCAGCGGGCTCGTGATCGCGCCAGCGCTCATGAACGGAGACCTGGCGACGGCCCCGCCAGACATTTACCGCACGCGTTCGGGCTGGGCGGCGCCGCTCAAGGTGATCCCCGCGCAATTTGAGGCGACGGGCATCGGCCAGTCGACGCCGCTGCCCGGCAACGTCAACACCATCACCGTCACGTTTGTGCTCAACGTCCCTCTGCGGCCGCTCTCGCGCCGCTGCGAGGAGCGCCAGGTCCCGGGGCCCGCGGGGCTCCCGTTTGCGACCGCGCCGTTTCCGATCCCCGCGCTGTACCGCGACGTTGTCAACACCTCCTTCATGTGCGACTGGGGCTTCGCGCGCGGGCAGCTCTGCGAGCTCGACGATGCGTGCTTCGACCCCTCCTCGTCCCGCGACCCCACGTGCCGCCTCTCTCCGTGCAACCACGACGAGTTTGTCCCCACACGTGTGCGCATCGTCGGGCTCGAGGGCGCGGTGGCCCAGGCCGGGAGCCTGAACGTGACGGACCCGACCGGCTACGGCGCCCACCTGCTCTTCTCCGATGCGTCGCGCGGCGAGAGCGCGATGGCCGGCGATTGGGTCGCCGAGGACGAGTCGCTCGACCTCTACGTGGTCCGAGGTGCCCACCCCGCACGAAGCTGCTTACTCGCACGAAGCTGCTTACTCAGGTCGGCCAGCTGTGCTGGCCGACCTGAGCTGCGACCGTTCCCGGGCAGCCGCACCAGCAGCTCGTGCGCACGCAACAACGAGGCCGCGCCATCTTCCCCACGTGCTGACCCTCGCCCCCCTCCCGGGTCTGCAGGAACGGAGCCAGGAGTCAACTACACCCTCGCCTTCAACATCCGCAACCCGCTGTCGTCGCAGGAGTCCCCGCCGGTCTCGATCGCGGCGTACGGCGTGCGCATCCTCCCGCAGCAGATGTCTCGCGACTTTGCGTCCTTGCCCGACGGCGACTCGGCGCCCGTCAAGGTCCCTGCCCCGCCGCATCCTGCAAAGGCGCGCTGACCAGCAGGGCTCACGCGCAGCGTCCTGATGCGACCGGTGATGCGCTTCAGGTTCTCCCAGTGCTCTTTTCTGTAAAGAAGATTGCGCAGTCCACGCCCTACCCCTTCGCGGTGAACAACATTACGGTATGAACGCCCGAGCGCGTCCGCCCCCGCGCGACGCGATTGTTGTTGCTGCGCTATTGCTTTCCCTGTGGACCATGAAGACTTCTCCTGTGGACCATGAAGACTTGTCTTGGATCATGACACCCTTGCCGGGAGCAGGTCACGCTCGCTACGAACCTGGATCTCACGCGGTCGGAGGGGTCGGCGCCGCGCATCACCCTCTTCCCACTCAAGGGCGCGCGCATGGACTCGGACGTGCCTGGCTTCGAGCCCACGAGCGGGTCGGTCGCGCTGCACGGGCCGCACGCGTCGCTCTTCTCCCACCGCTACTGCGCAGACAGCGAAGGGTGCGGGGGAACCGCGCGCTGGGACCCTCTGCTGCAGCAGCTAGTCGTGTTTCTGGTGCGCGACGCGCCTGGTGGCACGCCCTACACGTTCTCCTTCCTGCTGCGGAACCCGGGCGTGGCGCAGCCGTCGGTTCCGGTCTTCGCCGCGCTGCAGATCGAAGAGACACGGTTCCCGGCGGCTGTGGTCGATCGCGACTTACAGACAGACCTCGGCGCAACGGTGCCGGGCGCGGGCGTCGGCGACGCGGCGGTAATGAAGGTGCTGCCCATCGAGCTGCTCTACAAGGACATTGGGCAGGCGGCGCCGTACCCGGCCACCATCAACACCATCACCGTGACGATCGGCACCACGCTCCCGCTCTACGCGCGCGCGGGCGCCGTCATTGCGATCTCAGGGCTCGACGGCGCCGTGCATCCTGCCGGCGACATTGCCCTCGCGCCCAAGAGCTGCCTCGGCCCGGCGGACCCTGGCGACTGGGGCGGCTGCGAGGCTTTCCAGCCTGTCGGGGGCGACGCGCCGTGCACCGGGACGTGGGACCCGGTGTCGCGCGTGCTGTCGGTGCGGGTGGCGGGCGACCTCGAGATGCAGCGCGGGTACGCCTTCTCCTTCTCCGTCACGAACCCGTCGGTCTCGCAGGCTAGCCCGCCCGTCGCGGTGCGCGTGCAGGGCCCCGTGCCAATCGCGCAGCAGGCGATGCGCCCGGACATGGAGACGGACTTGGGGTCCAGCGCCACGTGCCACGACCCATGCACGACGGTCTTCGGCGCTAAGGCGGGCGATGCCGCGCCCCTGCTGGTCTTCGAAGCGACCTTCCTGTGCGTCTCAGGGGTGGAGGAGGCGGCCTATTACCCCAAGTGCGCCAACGGCCCGCTGTCGCCCTGTCTCACGGGCTCCGCCTGCGCGGGCTACATCGGGCAGTCCTCACCTTATCCCGGTTCCATCAACACCATCACGGTGACCTACGCGACCTCGGTGCCGCTCACGCCCGGGGCCTCGATCGTAATCTCGGGGCTCGACGGCGCATCGCGCGGGCACGATGCCACGCCTGAAGTAGGCGACATTGCCTCGGTCCTCGTGCGAGGGCCGGCGCTTCCGCCGGGCTGTGACGCGACAGGCGGCGGCTTCAGCCTCGCCTCTGCGGCCAACGGCTCCCCTGGCACTTTCCAGTGGACGCAGGCGGCAGAGGAGGTAGAGATGTACGTGTACGGCAACGGGCGGTCCCGCGCGGCGTGGGAGTACGTGGTGTCTTTCACCCTTCTCAACCCTGCGTCTGCGCAGGAGTCACCTGAGGTCTTCATCGAGTCCCTCGGCGTCCAGATTGCGCCTCAGCCGCTCTTCCGCGACCAGCGCACAATCCTGACCCCCCCGCTCAAAATCATCGAGCCAGCGTTTGTCGTCAAGAAGATCGGACAGGCCACCGCGCTGCCTGGGAGCGAAAACGTGATCACGGTGACCTTCTCAACTAACGTGCCGCTCGCCGAAGGCATGAAGCTTCAGCTTACTGGCTTCAATGGTGGCGTTCCAACGAAGCCGCGCGAAGACACTGCAATGCTCAACGCCTCATTTCCCCAAGTCGATCTCCCTCAGATGCTCTACGCGTCGGACGTGAGTGGCGAGCCCGGCAAAGCATCCTTTGACTACGACGTGCTTACCTTCACGATCACTGAGCGCACAGTCGAATTCCGCGAGTACGTTTTTATGATCCGTGTGCAGAACCCGAACGTACCGCAAGACTACCAGCGAGTCTCAATCGCCACGCTGTCGGGTATCCTTATCTCGCGCGTGCTGATGGAGCCCGATCTCTCTGGCCCCGACGGCATATACGGGCCCTTCCGTGTCCTCGAGATGCTTCTGCAGATCTTGGAAGTCGGGCAGTCGAACCCGTTTCCAGGCGCGGACAACACCATCACCTTCACCCTATCACCAAATCTCGACATCTCTGCCGACCTTGCCATCTCCTTCACCATCTCGGGGCTGAAAGGCGCAAGAACGCTGGACAGTGTCTTGGAGCTGAGTTGCAACCGCGGCTGTGTGGACGCATGCGATGTGGTCCAGTGCGACGCCGAGAACCAGTGCTGCACGGACCGCGCGAGTGTGGGCGTGACCTGCCCGGAAGGGGTGCGGCGCTGCGCGGACCTTGCACCGAACCAGGTGCTGTGCGACACGTCTTTTTTCTCGCGAGCAAGTTGGAGACAGTCAGGCTCGTTGGAGTTCTGGCTCGCGCGCTCGATGCTGGCGACGGATGAGACCGCCGTGTCATTCACACTGCGCAACTCGCTCAAAGCGCAGGCTGGTCAGAAACTGTCAATCCGCACGAATTTTCGAAACAACACCGAAGTGCTTACCAATCCGCAGGACATGATCAACGATGCGTTCTGGCCTCCGCTGCAAGTGCAGGCGCCTCGCTTTTTGCGCGCGCATAGCTTTCAGTCCTCGGCCTCGCCCTGCTCTCCCAACACCATCACCGTCACTCTTGCGCTGAATATTCCGGTCATTTTCGTCCCGCGCCTCACGCGAAATCACCCGTTGCATCAAGCTGCGCCTTATCATACCCACGCATGCCCGTGGAGGTTCTGACCTTGGCAGTAATGCCTATGCAGATTGTCGCTGGCGCGAGAGTGACGATTTCTGGATTGTCAGACATCGAGCCTTTCCAGGTTTCCACCTGTCCCTTGCTCTGAATCCTACTAGCTGTCGCTGGGATTGTCTGACGGGCTCAATACTGACCCTTGGCTGCTCGGTCAGGCGGAGGGCCATCCTCTTTGCATGGTCGACTTCGTGCAGGTGCGCGATGAGTGTGCTGTCCCGCTTGTCGAGTCCGGTATCTACCACACGGACGCGTTCGACTCCATCGCGAAGTACAATTTCACAAAGACGACGCTGGTCTTGACTGCTATCGAGACCAGCCAGCCACTTCCGGCTGGAGTGCCATTCAGCTTTGCATTCAGGCTCTTCAATCCCAAGCGTGGACAGGATGCGCCTGCGCTGCAAGTGCGAATGGACAATCTCCTGATCGGAGGCGGGCCTGAGCACGGCGGCTACGGCCCCGCAGGCGGCGGTATGGCGCTCGGACTTGCTTGGCGCACGCTGCAAGGGTGCCGCTCGCCCCCGGAGCGGTACCCGCTGCGCGTCGACGCGCCCTTCTTCTCGCGCAAGGCGCTAGGGCAGAGCTCGCCGTTCCCGGGGGACACCAATGTGCTCACCCTCACACTGGCGACCAACGTCGGCCTCCCAGTCAAGTGCCGCCCGGTCATCACGCTCTCCGGCCTTCGCGGCGCAACGCCGTCGCTGCCCCGCCCGGCTCTGCCCGGAACGCGGGCAGGGGAGTGGCGCGGAGACATGTGCCCGTCCACCGATCGAGGGGTGGTGGCGCTGCTTCCCGTGAATGGCTCGGGCGTCGATACACTCTTCTCCTCCATGCCGCTCGGCGACGCAGCATGGCACGCAACCGACGGCACCTTCGTCCCCGCGGCGGCAGAGTGCGGCGGGCGCGCCGCCCTGCGCGACTGTCGCGGTGCCACAGTCTGCGTCTCGGACTCGGTGGCGTCCGAGGCCGGCCGTGCGCCGTGGCAGCTGGTTGAGGCTGAGCTCACGCGCGCACGCGGGCAGCGCCCGGTGCCCCCATCATACCCGCGCGCAGGCGCGCTTGCGAGGCTCGGCGACGGCGCCTGCGACGCGCAGTGGGATTGCGCGGCTTTTGCGTGGGATGACGGCGACTGTGCTCCCGCGGGCCTGGAACCGACGCCGAACTTGACATATGGGACCGCGCGGTGGAGCGACGACCTGGACGGGGCGCTCATCATGCATCTCACGCGCGGGAACATTGGGGGCGAGGAGTACGTGTTGCAGGTTCAGGTCACCAATCCGGCCGTGCCGCAGAACAGCGTGGCCGTCTCAATCGAGTCGAACGGCATCGAAATCGCGCGGGTCGCCGTCGATCGGGCGTTTGAGGGCGCGCGTTGCGACAGCGGCAAGGTTCAGCCTGACGAGGACCGCAACCCGCTCAACGTGTACGCGCCGCACCTGCTCGTTGCTGACATCGGGCACAACACGACCGTGCCGGGCGCGCTCAACATCCTCTCCGTCACCCTCGCTACCAACGTGCACCTCTCGCCGCGCATGCTCACGACTCTCACCGTCTCTGGCCTCGAGGGTGCCTCCGCACGTGACGGGCTCATGGCCCTTGCCTCTCCCCTCGGCGACGATGCCCACCTCTCCTTCACGGTCCCCCCCACCCCGCTCTCGTCCCACCCTTGCTTGTTACCACTCCCCTTAAGTGTCAGCGCTCACCCGAGCGCCTTTGCCACCGCAGGCGCCGCCAGCCGTGATGGAGCGTGCGGGCTGGAACACGCCGCCCGGGTTCGGCTGGTGGAACAACACCGCCAAGACGCTTTCATTCGTTGTGCTCGCCGACATTCGTCCCAACAGCCCCCGCGTCTTTTCCTTCAAGGTGTGCCCGCGCCGCCATTTCTTCCTGCATCCGGTACCGGGCCGCACTTGGCGCCTGCATCGCGGGCGCCGGCACCTGAGCTGTTGCTGCCGCGTGCGTAGGTGTGGAATCCGCGGCACAGCCAGGCGGCGCCGGACATTCTGCTCGGCAGCGACGAGGCCGTGTGCCCCCCGCGGGGGCGCCCGCTCTCGTCCAAGATCGTCCTCCGCGTGTTCTCCACCGTGCTCGCGCGCTCTCCCAACGGCGACCTCGAGTACCAGCCGCTTGGCCAGGTGCCTTTTTCGGCCCCAAAACAACTTTTAGCGATGTTGGTTTAAAGTACACAACCGCGCCCGCGCCGTTGCCGCCGCAGAACTCACGCGCGCTACGGGAGCAGGCGGCCTACTCGCTGCAGTCACTGGAGGGTGCGCAGACGCTCGGCGGCTGCGAGTTCAGCGCCGCCAGCGACGGCATGGGCGTGCTGCTCGTTCCCCAGGGCGACTGGCGCCTAGAGGTCGTGAGGGCTCCCTATGCGCGCTGCATCCCAAACGTTGCGTGGCTATGCGATTCCGAGCGCGTTCGTTGCCGCCGCAGACTGCGAGTGCGGGGATCGCCTGGGCGCTTAAGGGGCGTGTCGCGCCCGCGGACAGGTTTCCTTCCCTGGCCACTACACGGAGCAGGTCGAGTTCCGTGCGAACGCGGGGCGCTCGAGCCAAGGGGCGGTTGTGCACCGCGTCTATGAGGGAACCTCGTGCAGCGCTGGCGCGACCCGAGCGCTCTTCCAGGACTGCCGGTGGTGGCCGCGCCCGTCGTCGATCGACGTGTTCCTCCCGCCCGTCGCGCTCGGCATCGCGCGCTTCGTCGTGTCGTGGGGCGACACGCCGGAGGACGTGG
>ENA-UOXV01002790-UOXV01002790.1-marine-metagenome-genome-assembly--contig:-NODE-2790-length-22323-cov-5.898554_pt1 | contig 22323 bp, 22 predicted proteins | sample MGYA00238165_ERZ766961 | MGnify/ENA primary metagenome ERZ766961 (study PRJEB28924, sample SAMN03173240) | marine metagenome | biome: Marine; feature: Water; material: Subsurface seawater | place: North...
GCCAGATCCTCCGTTAAATCACAGGCTCAATCGTCCCAAATGTTTTGATGACGGTCAGTCCAGTCGTTTTGCCAGAGCCGGCGCTTCCGATAGTGGATGATGATTCAGCCGATTGGCCCTGCAGCTCCACCAGTATTGGGATGTGCCGTGATAGACGGTTAGGGTCATTTTCTCACCGAGTGGTTGCCATATGGTTGCCATCAAATTTTGGCAATCCTGAAAACCCCCGTAAGTCATTGAAAATAATGGCGCACCCGACAGGAGTCGAACCTGTGACCTCTGCCTTCGGAGGGCTAAGTTCTATAAGCTAATTCATCGCGCATCACGCGAATACATTCGATGCCGTGTTCTTTTCCATCAAGGCATACAGGATTAGGCGTCATAACGTCTGAAACTGCCGTGTTGGTTGGGTCCAGGCCCGCCTTTATGAACCGGTTGAGCATATTGCTCCCGGTGAAAATGCCTTTGATCTCATCACCCTCCAAAACCAAGGCGGAGCCCACATGGTTGCCTTGCATAAGCGCGACCAAGTCACTGACTAGGTCTGTTGGTTTTACGCAAACCAGTTCTTGGCCTGCAATAATGTGATGAAGTTTGCGGTGCGGCATGAGCTTAGTCTCCAATTTGTGTAAACTGCTGAGACATCTGAAACTACGACATAAGAGTAAGCCCATTCGTCGTCATGGGCATTGATATGCATCAATGCCTCAGAAGACCTCGCGGATCAGAAGATGGTGTTCAGCCGAGGCGACCGCTAAGAAAATCGCTGATTTTGTTTAGCTACTCGTCAGGCCCGTTTCCTTTGCAGTTGCCAATATCCAGTCGCGAAAGGCTTTTACCTTGCCATTGTCAGCTGTGCGCTCGGGGGCAACCACCCAATAGGAAACAGAAGCTTCCATCTTTCGTGCGAACGGCATGACGAGAATGCCTTTGGCGATGTCCTCGCGCACGGCATAGACTGATGCCAACGCAATCCCGCTGCCACGGGCAGCGGCGGCAATGGCCATATCTTCAACTGTAAAGACAGGTCCCTTGGTCGGGTCGACATCTTCGACGCCAGCCGATTTCAACCACATGTTCCAATCGGGTAGGGGATCTTCCATCTTTTTGCCCCAATCCACGTGCAACAGCGTGTGGTATTTTAAGTCCGATGGTTCTTTCAATGGATTCGGCCCTTCCATCATTTTTGGATGGCACACCGCAACGACGGTTTCTGCGAATAAGCAATCTGAACGCATGCCTGGATATTTACCGCCGCCCAGTCGGACGCCGACATCGACACCTTCGCGGTCAAAATCGACGGTTTCCAATCGGGCATCCAAACGCACGGAAATATCAGGATACAGGGCCGAGAAACTGTCTAAATTCGGCAGCAACCACTTTGCCGCAAAGGTCGGTGCAGACGTCACCGTCAGCACCCCAGAAGCCTTATTATCCATCAACAGTTCTGCGGCTTGATCCAACTTATCAAAAGCCTCAGTCACGGACGGCAGTACGGTCTGTGCTTCTTCGGTCAGGATCACAGCGCGAGGCATGCGCTTGAATAACGTGACGCCCAAGAAATCTTCTAACCCTTTGATTTGATGACTAATTGCAGCAGGCGTGACAAACAATTCCTCAGCAGCACGGCTAAAGCTTAAGTGCCGAGCGGCGGCTTCAAAAGCCCGAAGACCATTAAGGGGCGGGAGTTTTCTCATACATCTTTATAGTTTAGTTTTACTAACAGGTCCATGAAAATTAATCGTTTGTCGCAGAACCCGCTTAGCAGTACATATGATCTCAACAGGCCACACGAACGGCCCCACCATTTAGGAGCAAGACCATGACAACTTTCGAAAACACCAACACTCAAATCAGCGTTTCCCAAATGATCTCAGAAGCTGCTTACAAAGTGGTTCTTCTGGTCGAACGAATGATCCGGTCACGCTAAATACAATTCGAACAAACCGCTTCTCTAACAAGGAACAAGACCATGACTACTTTTCAAAACATCAACACACAATCCAGCATCTCTCAAATGATCTCAGAAGCTGCTTATAAAGTGGTTCTTCTGGTCGAACGGATGTTCCAGTCACGCTAAGCCGATTTCGTTTCGCCGGGCACCATCCCGCTCCGGCGAAACTTTCTAAGGCGATCCAGCAGATATGCGTTGGGTCGCCTTTTTTTGTGGCGGTTTTGAGCTCTAAAGTTTAAGTGCATGGCGGAATCTCGTCTTATCTGAGAAAATCACCGTTATGCTCAGCATTGTCATTCCCACCCTAAATTGTCGCGACGCGCTTCAGCGTACGCTGGATGATATTTCCTTGCGTCCACCCGAATGGGAAGTCGTCGTGGTCGACGGCGGATCGACGGATGGCACCGCCGAAGTCGCAGAAGTTGCCGGCGTGCGCCTGATCACGGGTAAGCGGGGACGCGGTGCACAGATGGCGGCAGGCGGCGCTGCTGCATCGAAAACCTGGATATTGTTTTGGCACGCCGATACGCAACCACAACCCGGTTGGGTTCCCTTGGTCGAAGCGTTCATGCGCGATCCTGAAAACAACTTTCGCGCGGCATATTTCCGTCTGGCATTAAATGATCCCCATCCCAGCGCACGGCGGGTTGAAAATTTAGCGAACTGGCGGGCCAAAACTCTGGGATTACCCTATGGCGATCAGGGGTTGTTGATATCGAAGCAATATTACGAACATTTGGGCGGGTATAAAAAGCTGGCCCTGATGGAAGATGTCGATCTGGTCAACCGGATTGGATCAAAGCGTCTGACCCAATTGGAAACGGCTGCTGTAACGTCAGCCGTGCGTTACCAACGTGACGGTTGGTGGGCACGCCCGGCCAAGAACATCACGTGCCTGTGTCTTTATTTCCTGGGCGTACCCGTCGATATGATCGCCAGGTTATACAAATAGAATGAGCGCATGCATGAACCGTCATCTTGTTGTATTCGCCAAGGCCCCGCGCATGGGTCGGGTTAAGACACGTTTGGCCAAGGATATCGGCACCGTCGCGGCGTGGGGTTTCTTTCGTCACGCATTGGCGGGCTTACTAAGTCGTTTAAGCGATGATTCACGCTGGAACACCGTCATTGCGGTCGCCCCCGATACCGCTGTCGGATCACCTGTATGGCCTGCACACATCGACCAAGCGCCACAAGGGCAGGGTGATCTGGGTGATCGGATGCAACGCACGTTTGACCTGATGCCGCATGGGCCCGTGATCATCGTGGGCGCCGACATCCCGGGGATCGAACCCAAACACATCGCGGACGCGTTTGATGCCCTTGGCAGTCACGATGCCGTGTTTGGGCAGGCCGATGATGGCGGATATTGGTTGGTGGGGCTGAAACGATCCCCAAAAGTGCGCAAGATATTCAAAAACGTCCGCTGGTCTGGACCACATGCGCTTTCAGATACCATGGCGAACCTGAAAGGCGCCAAAGTTGCGCTTCTGGAGCCCCTTATCGATGTAGACGATGGCGCGGATTTCCAGCGCTGGCAGGCTGCGCAAAAGAAACGCCCTTAAAACCGCGCCAATCCCAAATCAGATGTATCGATTTCAGGTGATCGTTCAGCGATGATATCAGCAATGATACGCCCCGATCCCGCCGCCATGGTCCACCCCAGCGTGCCGTGCCCAGCATTCAAATACAGCCCCCTTATCGGTGTCTCACCTAAAATCGGCACACTGTCCGGTGTTTGCGGGCGTAGCCCCGTCCAATACTCAACATCCGATGCATCCCCCGCATGGGGAAATAGATTCAGGACGTGCTTCAAGACCAATTTAGCCCGCGCTTCATGGATGTTGGTGTCGTAGCCTACAGTCTCGGCCAAACCTGCCGCACGCAATCGATTGCCCAGCCGGGAATAGACGATCTTATGTTCATCATCGATCAGCGCCGTCGTGGGTGCGATGTGATCTTCACCAACCGGAAGTGTCACTGAATAACCTTTGGCAGGGTAGACAGGCAGGCGAATGCCCAGGGGCTTTAGAATCAACGGCGCATAACTGCCAAGCGCCACCACAATAGCATCGGCATCCACACGCCCCTTGTCTGTGATGACGCCACGCACACGTCCGTTATCAACATCAATCCGCTCTATCGTCGTTTCAAACTGGAATGCGACACCAGCTTGCCTGCACACGGCCCCCAACTGGTCGGTAAATTGATGGGCATCGCCACTTTGATCATCGGGGGCGTAAATCACCCCGGCCAGATCGGGTGCTACGTCGGATAGGGCGGGTTCGATTTCCAATGCCTGAGGAATACTGACGGGCACGCGTTTGCAGCCAAGTTCGGTCGTACGCTCGGCACGCATCACCGCCTCATCGTAGCTCGTGGGATCGCGATAAACATGCAGGATTCCGCTAGATTGCTGATTATGTTCAAGATCGGTATCTGCGATCAGTTGGTTTCGTATCGCCTGTGAATACTGCGCCACACGCAGCATGCGTTCGGCATTAATGACCGCGCGATGGGATGTGCAATTCCGCAAGAATAACCCGAGCCACCGCCAAAGTGCGGGATCGGCAGAAAACTTGAACGCCAACGGTGCATCAGGATCGCCCAACCAACGCAAAACCTTGCGAAGGTTTTGCGGCGACGCCCAAGGATCAGAATGACTGACGGATATCTGCCCGCCGTTGGCAAAACTGGTCTCTAACCCTACGCTGGGGGCACGGTCGATCACCGTCACCTCGTGCCCCTCCTGCGCCAGGAAATAGGCCGTGGTCACGCCGATTACCCCGGCACCTAGGACACAAACACGCATCGTCACTCACTTTGTCTTTGAAGTCCGTCAAAGATCACTTGAGATGCATCAAGGCAAGATACCAATCCGGCATGACACTATGGACCAGAACGCATAGCGGTGTAGTCTTGAAGAATGAGTAAATTGATGATCGGTAATGAACTTTTAACGTCGAAGAAATGGGCCGCGCGGATCAAGCCGCCATCGAAGCCGGTATTTCGGGCTTATCCTTGATGGAACGCGCGGGCAGGGCGGTGGCCGAGACCGCAGCGCGTCTGGCCAAGCGTCGTCCGATCCTGGTGCTTTGTGGACCCGGGAATAACGGCGGCGATGGCTACGTCGCGGCCCGTTATCTGAAAAACCGAGGACATACCGTGCGCCTCGCAGCCCTTGGCGACCCATCCAAATTGACGGGCGATGCCGCAACCAATTTCAACCGCTGGCAGGGCGATACAGAAACACTCTCGCTCGATCACTTAACCGAGGGCACCGTCATCATCGACTCGTTGTTTGGCGCAGGCCTTGCCCGACCGATTGAAGGGTCGGCGGCAGAGGTTTTATCACGTGCCGCAGAGATGGAGCTGACGTCCGTCGCTGTTGATCTGCCCAGCGGTATCAACGGCAATACAGGCGAAGCGTTAGGGACAGTATTACCCGCCACCGAAACAGTGACGTTCTTTCGTAAAACACCGGGGCATTTGTTGTATCCCGGTCGGGGTCTATGCGGCGATATCTCGGTCGTTGATATCGGAATCCCTTCAGACGTTCTGGAACAGATTGCACCAACAATCCAAGAAAACTCGCCTGCGGATTGGGCCCATCAACTGACAGCCACGGCGTCACCGACATCGCACAAATACACGCGCGGTCATTTGGTGATCGTGGGCGGCGAAAAAATGACAGGGGCGGCGCGAATAGCTGCTACGTCCGCCAGGCGTGCCGGGGCCGGGTTGGTGACGCTCGCAGTTCCTGAAACATCCTTTGATATCTATGCCTCGGACGATCCCGGCAATTTGATCGAAAGCCGGACTGATTTTGCGGCGTGCATCACAGACAAACGCCGACGAACCGTGCTTTTAGGGCCGGGATTGGGTATCGGCCAAGAAAACAGGGAACTCGTTCTGTCAGCGCTCATGGGTGGAGAGAGATGCGTGATCCTTGATGCGGATGCGCTGACGTCTTTTGCGGATGATCCGGCAGAACTATTCAATGCTATTCAGGGCCCCGTCATCATGACCCCACACGACGGGGAATTCGCCCGACTATTTGATACCGATAGCGATAAGCTCAGCCGTGCCCGTAACGCAGCCAAAAAGGCAAATGCCGTCATTGTTCTGAAAGGCGCAGACACCGTCATCGCGGCACCTGACGGTCGCACACGTATCAATGCTAATGCACCGCCCTGGTTGGCCACAGCGGGGTCTGGTGATGCGCTGTCGGGGATTATCGCGGGTCTGGCGGCCAATGGATCAGATGCTTTCGATGCGGCATCTGCGGGTGTCTGGTTGCACTGCCTAGCAGGGCAATGTGTTGGACCTGGGTTAATTGCTGAAGATATTGCGGATGTGCTGCCAGCAGTCTTGGATTCATTATTTTTTGAACCAGCCTAATTTTTGTCACAATTTCGTGGCACGGGTTGCGATCAATGCATGAATAGGACACCTTATTTGTATGGATGGTGAACGCACAGGCTTATTAGACCGGACGATGCGCAACTTGCGCAACGGTTGGAGAACAATCGCAGGAACGCCTTATGGCGTTAACGCAGCGACCTCGCGACCGCATTTGCCTGATGCAGATATCGAAACCCTGCGAAAACAAATGCATGCCTGCCTGAACAATAAGGGCGGGGAAGTTTCCGCGCGCGCCGAAACGGCGAAGCTGGGACAGGTTTACCTTGCGCTTGATGAAAATGGCCGACGCCGCTTCTTGAGCGTCATGGCACAGGAATTCGATACGGACCCTGAACAAATCGATTCAGCCATCGATGCCGTTCAATTGTCAGTAGACGATGATGAGCGTCGAGATTCCGAATACAAATTACGTCAAGCTCTCGAAGCGCCTCGCATCAAACTATTAATACAATTCAATAGCTTACCTGATGGTGTTAAGTTTTTAGTAGATATGCGTGCAGAACTTTTGAAATTCGCCAAAGAAGACCGTGCGCTCAAGGCATTGGAACGTGACCTCAAGGCAATTCTGACCTCTTGGTTTGATGTGGACTTCTTGGAACTTCGCCGGATTTCGTGGGAAAAAACGTCAGCGCTGATCCTCGAAAAACTGATCGCGTATGAAGCCGTTCACGCAATCGCCAGTTGGGAAGATTTGAAAAACCGTTTGGATACGGACCGCCGGTGCTTTGGCTTTTTTCATCCACGGATGCCCGACGAACCACTGATTTTCGTCGAAGTGGCGTTGGTCAATGGGATTGCTGGCAATGTGCAGGAACTATTGGATGAAACCGCGCCCATACTGGATCCTGCATCAGCAGATACAGCCATTTTCTATTCGATATCCAACGCGCAAAAAGGTTTGGCGGGGATCAGCTTTGGGAATTTCCTGATCAAACGCGTCGTCAGCGAGTTGATGGACGAGTTAGATAACCTAAAAACGTTTTCGACGTTGTCGCCAGTACCTGGATTCCGTCGTTGGCTCGATAAGCTAATATCCGAGGGTGCACCCAAAATCCTTAAACCAAACGAGCGCAAAGCCCTACAAGCCGCAGCGGGCAAGGGCAAAGGCTCCAAAGGATTGCTGCGCGATATGATGAATATGCCCCATTGGCACCATGATGATGAAATTTCAGAAGCACTCCGCGCACCGTTAATGCGTTTGTGCGCGCGATATCTGACCGAAGAAAAACGAGGCGGAAAAGGGGCCTTGGATCCCGTCGCCAACTTCCATTTATCTAATGGCGCCAGTGTTGAACGGATCAATTGGTTGGGTGATACCGCGCCAAAGGGATTCGATCAGGCCGCAGGCATGATGGTGAACTACCTGTATCACTTGTCCAAAATCGAAGATAACCACGAAAATTATCATTCCAAAGGTGTTGTGAATGCGTCCAGCGGCGTGCGCGGCCTGATCAAAGGCTAGGCCCAGTCTGATTGCCATCAAGTGGCAAAGAAACCATCCGAAAATTGTTGATATCACTTGTTTTTGCAGTGTTTGACAGCGAGTGCGAAATAAGTAGAGTGTCGCTCCGCTGAGGGTAGGGCTCATTTAGATGCCAAAACTCATGGCGAGCGCGGGTGTGGTGGAATTGGTAGACACGCAGGTTTTAGGTACCTGTGACTTCGGTCGTGGGGGTTCAAGTCCCTTCACCCGCACCATTTTTAGAGAGAAACGCAGCGATGCAAGGTGCGTCGCCGAACGTCAATTACATTGAGTGTCTGGAATTCTGATGCAGGTAAACGAAGTCAAATCCGAAGGCTTGAGCCGCGAATACAAAATCGCACTGCCCGCCAACGAGATTGAAGAGAAGCTTTCAACCCGTCTAGAAGAGATCGCAAAAACGGCAACAATGCCGGGCTTCCGCCCAGGTAAAGTGCCGGTCAAAGTGTTGAAAAAACGCTATGGCCAATCGCTGATGGGTGAAGTTCTTGAGGCTGCTGTATCATCGTCAGCGCAACAAGCGATTGCCGAGAAGGGTGTCCGTCCTGCGGGCCAACCTGAATTCGAACTGGATCAGTACGAAGACGGTAAAGACCTTGAATACACAATGACATTCGACATTCTTCCAGAAATTACCGTTCCTGATTTCGGTAAAATCGAACTGGAACGGATGACACCGAAAGTTGACGACAAAGAGGTCGAAGAAGCACTTCAGCGCATCGCAGACGCCAACAAAACGTCTGAGCCGATCAAGAAAAAGCGTAAAAGCAAAGCTGGCGACATTGTCGTCATCGACTTTGTTGGTAAAATTGACGGCGAACCTTTCGCTGGCGGTTCCGCTGAAGGCTACGAGCTGGAACTCGGCTCAAACAGCTTCATCCCAGGTTTCGAAGACCAATTGACGGGTGTCGACGCTGACACCGATAACGAAGTCAAAGTCTCATTCCCTGAAGAATATGGTGCTGAGGAATTGGCCGGCAAAGAAGCCGTCTTTGATGTCAAAGTCCAAGAAATCCGCGAGACCACACCTTCGCCGATTGATGATGAACTTGCAAAAAAGGCAGGGGCCGAAGACCTCGACAAGCTTCGTGAGATGATCAAAGAAGAGCAAAGCCGCGAGTTCAAAGAATACGCGCGTATGCAGGTAAAAAAGCAGCTTTTGGACACGCTGGCTGATCAAGTCTCGTTCGAGTTGCCGCCGAAACTGGCCGAGGGTGAATATCAATCCATCCTGCACCAATGGCAGCACGAACAGCACGGTTCGGCCGCCGATCATTCGCAAGGTGAAAATCCTGAAGAAGCGCATGCGATTGAGCCGAGCGACGAGGAAGTTAAAGATTTCCGCGAAATGGCAGATCGCCGCGTTCGTCTGGGACTACTGCTGTCTGAAATCGGTCAGCAAAACAACATCCAGGTCGGCCAAGAAGATATGAACCGGGCAATGATGCAAGAAGCCAGAAAATATCCTGGCCAAGAGCAACAAGTCCTTGAGTACTTCAAAAGCAACCCGGAAGCCCTGCAACAAGCAGCGGCCCCGATGTTCGAAGATAAAATCGTCGACTTCGTTCTTGAGATGGCAAAAATCTCAGAGAAGCCAACGACCATGGAAGAGCTTGTAAAAGTTCTCCAGGCCGAAGCAGAAGCCGACGAGAAGCCTGCCGAGAAGAAAAAAGCCGCACCTAAGAAAAAAACGGCTGCCAAAAAGAAGGCCCCGGCAAAAAAAGCGGCTGCTAAAAAAGACGCCGACGCAGATAAAGGCGACGATTAATTTTCAGATACGTTGATTGGTTTTCCGATCAACAAAGCGCTAAGACGGGGTGTTTCAGAGTTTGAAATACCCCGTTTCTTTTCGAAGGACCGATGTGTGCATAACATCAGCCTTGCATGCCGGGCCTCAGCGGATTATCTCGGTTGAACAACAGACAGATACAAATGGAAACGAGGCAATACATGTCCGACGGATTTGACGTTCGAATGAATTCACTGGTCCCGATGGTGGTCGAAACCACGAACCGCGGCGAGCGCGCCTACGACATTTACTCGCGGTTGCTCAAAGAACGCATCATCTTCTTAACGGGTGCTGTTCATGACGACGTCGCAAGCCTGATTTGTGCGCAACTGTTATTCTTGGAATCTGAGAATCCGGAAAAAGATATCTCGTTTTACATCAATTCACCGGGTGGCGTCGTGACTGCAGGTCTCGCGATCTATGACACCATGCAATATATCCGCCCTGAAGTGTCGACCGTTTGCGTCGGCCAAGCCGCTTCAATGGGCTCGTTCCTGTTGTGCGCTGGCGCTAAAGGCAAACGGTTCGCGTTGCCAAATGCTAGAGTTATGATCCACCAGCCATCTGGTGGCGCGCAAGGCCAAGCGACGGACATCGAAATCCAAGCCCGTGAAATCCTTAAGACACGGGAAAGACTGAATAATTTATACGTTCATCACACGGGCCAGGATCTTGATTTGATCGAACGGTCGATGGAGCGTGATAACTTCATGAGCGCTGATGAAGCCAAGGAATTTGGCCTAGTCGATGAAGTTGTGTCCGAACGACCAAGTGCTGAAGAAAACAGCAAAAAATAGAAGTTCGTCGGTTTTTTCCTCAGACGCGCGAATACGCGCTGTTTGAGGCAACATGCATTTGGGGATTGTGTGGCCCCCAATGCGACGGGTAATATGCACACATAGATTATTTGCGCTGATCAAGGGGTCCAAATGAGCGGTAAATCCGGCAGCGGTGGCGATTCAAAGAATACACTCTATTGTTCGTTCTGCGGCAAAAGCCAACACGAAGTCCGTAAACTCATTGCGGGTCCAACCGTATTCATCTGTGATGAATGCGTTGAGCTATGCATGGACATCATTCGTGAAGAGCACAAAACCAATCTGGTTAAATCCGGAGAGGGTGTGCCGACGCCAATGGATATCTGCACGGTCCTTGATGATTATGTGATTGGACAAAAACGCGCCAAGCGCGTTCTGTCCGTTGCCGTGCACAACCACTACAAGCGGTTGGGCCAAGGCGGTAAAACCAACGAAGTCGAACTCGCGAAATCCAATATCCTATTGGTGGGCCCGACGGGTTGCGGCAAAACACTTCTTGCTCAAACCCTGGCGCGCATCTTGGATGTACCGTTTACGATGGCCGATGCAACAACATTGACCGAAGCCGGTTATGTTGGCGAAGACGTCGAAAACATCATCCTGAAACTGCTGCAGTCCGCCGACTATAACGTTGAGCGTGCACAGCGCGGTATCGTCTATATAGATGAAGTCGATAAAATTAGTCGCAAGTCTGATAACCCATCGATCACCCGCGATGTGTCGGGCGAGGGCGTTCAGCAAGCACTATTGAAAATCATGGAAGGGACAGTCGCATCTGTTCCACCACAAGGCGGCCGTAAACATCCGCAACAAGAATTCCTGCAAGTCGACACGACCAACATCCTGTTCATCTGTGGTGGTGCATTTGCTGGCTTGGATAAAATCATCGCAGCGCGCGGTCGCGGGACCAGCATTGGTTTCGGTGCCGATGTCCGCGGTCAAGATGAGCGGAATACTGGCGAAATCCTGGCCGAGGTTGAACCAGAAGATTTGCTGAAGTTTGGCCTCATTCCTGAATTCGTGGGTCGTTTGCCAGTGATCGCAACGCTAGAGGATCTGGATAAAGAAGCATTGGTCGAAATTCTGACCAAGCCGAAAAATGCACTGGTCAAACAGTATCAGCGCTTATTCGAGATGGAAGATGTCGGCTTAACCTTCCGCGAAGATGCCCTCGACTCGATTGCAGTTCGTGCGGTTGAACGCAAGACAGGGGCTCGCGGCCTACGCTCGATCATGGAAAATATCCTGTTGGATACAATGTTTGATCTGCCAGGCCTGGACGGTGTCGAAGAGGTCGTGATCAACCAAGATACGGTCGATGAGGGCGCGGCACCGATGTTCATCTATTCAGATCGGGCAGCTGAAGAAGAAGCGTCCGCTTCCTAAATATTTCTGGCTTTTCAATGGGTTGGCGACGTATCCATAGGATCGTCGCCATTACTCGTTCTGGTATCAACACATCAACATTGCATAAAACAACAGTATATTGTGATAAACAGCTCAAATCCCACCCATATATTGAGTTATTGCATCGCAAGATATGCGTCGATTACGTAGCCGTTACCTCTTGCACATCATGCTAGGACGGCCCATTTTCTAGATAACATTCAACTCTGGCTCGCGTGGTTCACATTATCGGGGGATGTGGTTCGCGCGGTCTTAACGGAGCTCTTAAATGACAACGAGTGAAAAAGCAGATTCATTTCCGGTTCTCCCACTTCGGGACATCGTCGTCTTTCCGCACATGATTGTGCCGCTGTTTGTCGGCCGCGAAAAATCAGTCCGTGCCCTCGAAGACGTGATGAAGGATGACAAGCAAATCCTGCTGGTTGCGCAAAAGAACGCAGCTGATGATGATCCGGGCAAAGACGATATCTATCAAATCGGAACGGTTTCAACCGTACTACAATTGTTGAAATTACCCGACGGCACCGTAAAGGTGTTGGTCGAAGGTATGCAGCGTGCATCGATTGATTCGTTCACACGCACCGATGATTACTTTGAAGTGCAGGCCACCCGAATTCCCGAAGCGCTTGGCGACGAGCAAGAGCTAGAGGCGATCTCGCGTTCTGTGGTCAGTCAGTTTGAAGGCTATATCAAACTCAACAAAAAGATCCCACCTGAAGTCCTGGTATCGGTCAATCAGATCGAAGATCCATCCAAACTTGCAGACACTGTCGCTTCACATCTGGCGATTAAGATTTCCGAGAAACAAGAGCTCCTCGAAGTCGACAGCGTCATCGAACGCCTAGAGCGTGTCCTCGGCTTCATGGAAGCAGAAATCGGTGTTCTTCAGGTCGAAAAGAAAATCCGCAACCGCGTGAAGCGGCAAATGGAGAAAACCCAACGCGAGTACTATTTGAATGAGCAGCTTAAAGCGATTCAAAAAGAACTCGGCGAGGGCGAAGAAGGCAAAGACGAGCTCGCCGAACTCGAAGAAAAGATCGTAAAGACCAAGCTCTCAAAAGAAGCCAAAGAGAAATCCATGGCTGAATTGAAGAAGCTCAAGAACATGTCACCGATGTCGGCCGAAGCCACCGTGGTGCGCAACTATTTGGATTGGATGCTGGGTATTCCGTGGAAAAAACGGACCCGCGTCAAAAAGGATATTGCTGCAGCTGAAAAAGTGCTGAACGAAGACCACTACGGTCTGGAAAAAGTCAAAGAACGCATTGTCGAATATTTGGCCGTTCAGCAACGGGTGAACAAAGTCACCGGACCCATCCTATGTCTTGTTGGTCCTCCGGGCGTCGGTAAGACATCGTTGGGCAAATCCATCGCATCAGCAACCGGACGGAATTTCGTGCGGATGTCATTGGGTGGTGTGCGTGACGAGTCTGAAATCCGTGGTCACCGCCGGACCTACATCGGTTCCATGCCGGGCAAGATCATTCAGTCCATGAAGAAAGCCAAATCATCCAATCCGCTATTCCTGTTGGATGAGGTCGACAAAATGGGCAACGACTGGCGGGGCGACCCTGCCTCTGCTCTGCTAGAGGTTTTGGACCCTGAACAGAACACAACGTTCAACGATCACTACCTTGAGGTCGATTACGACCTTTCAGACGTGATGTTTGTGACCACAGCGAACACACTGAACATGCCTGGGCCACTGCTGGATCGGATGGAAATCATCCGGCTGTCTGGCTATACCGAGCATGAAAAGGTTGAAATCGCACGGCGTCACTTGATTGATCGCCAATTGGAAAAGCACGGCGTCAAAGAAGGCGAATGGTCAATTTCCGATAATGGTCTTGTTGATCTGATTCGCTATTACACCCGTGAAAGCGGTGTTCGTAATCTGGAACGCGAGTTAGCGAACTTAATTCGTAAAGCCCTCAAGGATATCCTGATGGGTAAATGCGAAAGTGTCAGCGTCGGCGTGAAAAACTTGGAAAAGTTTGCTGGCATCAAAAAGTATCGCTTTGGTGAAATCGAAGCCGATGATCAGGTTGGTGTTGTGACTGGCTTGGCATGGACCGAGGTTGGGGGCGAATTGCTCAACATCGAGTCCGTCATGGTACCTGGTAAGGGCAAGATGACGATCACCGGTAAATTGGGCGATGTGATGCAAGAGAGCATCCAGGCTGCACGGTCCTATGTACAGTCTAGGGCGCATACGTTCGGCATCAAACCGCCATTGTTCAATCAACGCGACATTCACGTCCATGTCCCAGAAGGCGCCACCCCGAAAGACGGCCCATCTGCTGGCGTTGGCATGACGACATCGATTGTATCCGTCCTGACCGGTATTCCGGTCCGCAAAGACGTCGCCATGACAGGTGAAGTTACGTTGCGAGGAAGGGTGCTTGCGATTGGTGGCTTGAAAGAAAAATTATTGGCGGCGCTGCGCGGCGGCATCAAGACGGTGCTGATCCCACAAGAAAACGAAAAAGACCTCGCCGATATTCCTGACGTTATCAAAGACAACTTGGAAATCATCCCTGTGTCGTTTGTTGACGAAGTCCTGGAGCGCGCACTTGCAAGCCCCATGACACCGATCGAATGGACGGAAGAGGACGAGGCAGAAGCCGCAGCCCTTGCATCGCGTTCTAACGATGACAGTTCCGGCGGTGTCGTGAAGCACTAATAAGCTTCTCGTAAATCACAAACTTAAAGGCGCTCACTTCGGTGGGCGCCTTTTTGATTCTTCATAGCGTCTATTATGAGTAAGCCTGAAAAACGAATCGGAAGCCAGATTCCCGTGGTTTTCCGCAGAAATCCGGGGTTTTCGGGTTTTTTGGCCTAATTTCAACGAATTGCTACAATTTAGTCGATCCCAAAAACCTGTTTGTTTCCCGCAGCTTACGGGAAAATTCATAAAAATGCCCGGATTTCTGCGGTTTTTAGATCGGCGTTTGATTGACGCTGAAAGCCGCTGAGACGTAAATTTCGTACCAGAGCACACGGACGTGCTGAAACTAATAGCTCTCTCGTGATGATGCTCTGAGCTTTTTACATAACCTTGATAAAAGGGGCTTACGCCATGAATAAGAATGATCTCGTCGCTGCTGTTGCAGACGCATCAGAACTAACAAAAGCAGACGCTGCCAAAGCTGTAGACGCCATATTCGACACCATCACTGGTTCGCTCAAAGGCGGCGACGATGTTCGTCTCGTCGGTTTCGGAACGTTCTCCGTTGTAAACCGCAAAGCAACCACAGGCCGCAACCCACGTACGGGTGAGACCATCCAAATCAAAGCTTCGAAACAGCCTAAGTTCAAAGCGGGCAAAGGCCTTAAAGACGCCGTCAACTAAGCGTCGTCAATTAAGCTTTTTGAATGCGCCGGCCCGAAAGGGCCGGCGTTTTCATTTTAAAAAAGATACTGCAATTTTCTATGCCGCTTTGGCTTGCTCATTTGCCAGCAGGGCAGTATACGATTGCGCGAATGGGTGATTAGCTCAGTTGGTAGAGCGTCACGTTTACACCGTGAATGTCGGCGGTTCGAGCCCGTCATCACCCACCATTTCCCTTTATATATTCCAAGCAACGTGTGCCTCCCCTTAGGGGCCAACGCTTTAGTTCATCATGTGATTGCTTTTGCATCTGTCAGGCATGCGTCATGTACTGCGGGCATAATCTATTGACCATAGAGAATATGCATTAGGCAGAAAGCCATCATATATGACCGTCATCGCAAATGATTATAGTCGGCCCACTACAAGGGGTGCAGAATTAACAGGGGATTACGATTCCCAAATTCAGCAAATGTCGACTCGGGTCCAAAAACTCAAAAACTATTGGGAAACGCGCAAAGAAGGCGGCGTGAGCATGCCCTGTATCTGCGATATCGAGTTGATGGAGATCTATGAGATCGCGTCACACATCTCGATCGTTGATGTTTATGAGAGCCAAACAGATTTCACGAATCGTTTCTGGGGCGGGGAACTGACGTGGCGTTTTGCATTCGAGGCCACGGACAAACCAATCATGTCCTATCAGCCGCCCTGTTTTGCCGAGAAGCTGATCGATCATTATCAAGAGGTCATTCAATCGGCCCAGCCGTTTTGGCTAAAAGCGATGCACGTTCGTGGCAGATATGATACGCGCGCACCTGTTGAAGCCCTTCATCTTCCATTATCAGGCAAAGATCATCCGACCGTTAAACACGTTTTGTCGATCTTTGATTTCGCCTCTTACACTTCATCTGACTAAGAATTCAAAGCATCTTCGTTTTATTATGAAATGACCGTTGTTGATCGCTTGACACCCCAATGGGGGTGCTTTAGATCATGCCGTCCGTCACGCGATGCAGACGATTTACATGCATCACATGGGGGTGTAGCTCAGTTGGTTAGAGCGCCGGCCTGTCACGCCGGAGGCCGCGGGTTCGAGTCCCGTCACTCCCGCCACTTTTCCTAGAAAAATATCCCCAGAACCATTGTTGCTTGTCATTCGCTGATACGCGATGTGAGTGGTTTCTGCGTGAAAGCAATTGTCGATTAATTGTTGGAAAAAAGTCTAATCCTAATCAGACAATGCATTGATAAATAGGGTATTGTGAGGCATGAATAGATCATAGAGGTGTGACCCGTTCGAAGCGTTTGCTCGACGGATTTAATTCAAGCGACTTCAACCGAGGGGAGACGGTTCGTTGGACAGCTTATTAAGCGAATATTTGCCTATCCTGGTTTTTCTTGGGATTGCCTGCGCCATAGCATGTGTCGCTGTGGGCGGATCTTATATCGTTGCGCCTCAAAGGCCTGATGCGGAAAAAAACTCTCAATATGAATGTGGCTTCGAAGCGTTCCAAGATGCGCGTCACAAGTTTGATGTTCGGTTTTATCTGGTCGCTATTCTTTTCATTATTTTCGATCTGGAAGTCGCCTTTTTATTCCCCTGGGCGATTTCACTCGGGAACATCGGCATGTTGGGCTTTTGGTCGATGATGGTGTTCCTCGGCATTTTGACCATTGGATTCGTCTACGAATGGCGTAAAGGAGCTCTCGAATGGGAGTAAGCGAAGACAACCAGGCAATCGCCCAAGCAATTGCCAAGCCGTTGGCACCTGGGGCCGAGCAGGATGAAATCCTGCGCCAAGTCACGGGTGAGTTGCAGGACAAGGGCTTCGTGGTCGCCAATGTCGATAAGCTTGTAAACTGGGCCCGCACGGGGTCGTTATGGCCAATGACGTTTGGCCTGGCCTGTTGCGCCATTGAAATGATGCATGCCTACGTTAGCCGTTACGATCTGGATCGATTCGGTATCGTGCCACGGCCAAGCCCGCGTCAATCAGACGTGATTATTGTAGCCGGTACACTGACCAATAAAATGGCCCCTGCATTTCGTAAAGTTTATGATCAAATGCCAGAGCCGCGTTATGTGATCTCGATGGGATCATGTGCGAATGGCGGCGGTTACTATCACTATTCATATTCAGTTGTCCGTGGGTGCGATCGTGTCGTTCCCGTTGACATATACGTGCCAGGATGTCCGCCAACTGCAGAAGCGCTGGTCTACGGTGTCATGCAACTCCAGAAGAAAATCAAACGTACGGGAACCTTGTTCCGTTAATAACGGATAGGTCTGGGATTTCAGCTTAATGGATCAAGCGCTAACAGAACTTGGCGATTATATCAGCGACACCCTTGGTGATGTCGTTATCGCAAAAGATGGTCGTCTGGGTGAACTATGCCTGACCGTGAAACGAGAGGGAATTCTGAAGATCCTCAAGTTCCTTCGCGACGATGCCAATTGCCAGTTCACCACGTTACTTGATATCTGCGGCGTCGATTTCCCCGAAGAAGACGAACGTTTTGAGGTCGTCTACCATCTATTGTCGATGACCCACAATCAGCGGATTCGTCTGAAACTGCGCACCGACGAAGACACACCGGTCGATAGTGCCACATCCTTATTCAATGCCGCCAACTGGTGGGAGCGTGAAGCCTGGGATATGTTTGGGATCGCATTTGATGATCATCCAGATTTGCGCCGCATTCTGACCGATTATGGTTTTGAGGGGCATCCGCTTCGCAAAGATTTCCCACTCACAGGCTACGTCGAACTGCGCTACGACGACGAGCAAAAACGTGTGGTTTACGAACCCGTCAAACTGACCCAAGAATTTCGTACATTCGACTTCCTTTCTCCATGGGAAGGCGTGCAACGCATGCTGCCCGGTGACGAGAAAGCAGAAGGCGCGGACGAAGATGCACCCGAGAAGGAGGCATCATAAATGGCTGAAAGCGAAATCAAGAGCTACAATATCAACTTTGGGCCGCAGCACCCTGCGGCGCACGGTGTGTTACGTCTTGTCCTTGAAATGTCCGGCGAGGTGGTTGATCGCGCCGATCCACATATTGGATTACTCCATCGCGGTACAGAAAAACTGATCGAGCATAAAACTTACGTTCAAGCCATCGGCTATTTTGATAGATTGGACTATTCATCACCGCAGAACCAAGAACATGCGTTCGCGCTTGGTGTTGAAAAGCTCATGGGCCTCGAAGTGCCCGTACGCGGTCAGGCGATCCGTGTGCTGTATGCAGAAATTGGTCGTTTGCTGAACCACCTGATGAACATCTGCGCGTTTGCGCTCGATGTCGGTGCGATGACACCGATGCTTTGGGGCTTTGAGCACCGCGAAAAATTGATGGAATTTTGCGAACGTGCCTGCGGTGCCCGTATGCACATGCATTATTTCCGCCCGGGTGGCGTCGCCTTCGATGTGCCCCAAGATCTTCTGGATGATATCTACGCGTGGTGCCCAGATTTCTTGACCATTCTGGATGACGTCGAAACGTTGTTGACGGAAAACCGAATTTTCAAACAACGTACCGTCGATATCGGGATCATTTCAGCAGAACAATGCCAAGACTGGGGCATCACGGGGGCCAATATACGCGCATCTGGCGTGGCATGGGATCTGCGGAAATCTCAGCCTTATGATGGCTATGAAAAATATGACTTCCAGATTCCTGTTGGCAAAAACGGCGACTGCTATGACCGTTATATCGTTCGGATGCTGGAAATGCGCGAAAGCGTGAAGATCATGCAGCAGGCCATCGAAAATATGCCGGGTGGCCCTGCGAAATCTATCGATCATAAAGTCACGCCGCCGACACGTGGCGAGATGAAGCATTCGATGGAAGCCCTCATTCACCATTTCAAACTCTATACCGAAGGGTTCAAAGTCCCAGCTGGTGAAACCTACACCGCTGTTGAGGCACCCAAGGGCGAGTTTGCTGTTTATCTGATATCCGATGGCACCAATAAGCCGTACCGCTGCAAAATTCGGGCCCCTGGGTTCGCTTCCCTGCAGGCAACAGAGCTTCTATCCAAAGGGCACATGTTGGCCGACGTGGTCGCCAATATTGGCTCTGTAGATATCGTGTTCGGGGAGATCGACCGATGAAAAACGCCGATAGAGTTCACGGTGCGGACGAACCATTTGCGTTTAACGCCGAGACCGAAGCCTTGGCCCAAGCCGCTATTAGCAAATACCCAGAAGGCAATCAGCGTTCTGCTGTGATGCCGCTGCTTGATATTGCACAACGCCAATGCGGCGGTTGGTTACCGGTGCCGGCGATGGAATACATTGCAGATTATTTGGATATGCCAGCGATCCGCGTCCTAGAGGTCGCGTCGTTCTATACGATGTACAACATGAAGCCGGTCGGTAAGTACTTCGTGCAGGTTTGCGGCACGACACCATGCTGGTTACGTGGCTCTGATAACATCATGAAGGTTTGCCACGACGAATTGGGCATCAAATCGGGTGAAACATCCGAAGACGGCATGTTCTCGTTGCTTGAGGTCGAATGCTTAGGTGCCTGCGTGAACGCACCGATGGTTCAAATCAACGATGATTACTACGAAGATTTAGATAGCGATTCCACCAAGCGGATTTTCGATCAACTTCGCGCTGGTGAGACACCAAAGACCGGGTCACAAGTGGAACGCCATACCTGTGAGCCGATCGGTGGCATGACCAGCCTTGAACACCAAGAACCTGCCCGCGCCGAGAGCGTCGCCGGGAAGGGGGATTCCTGATGCTTAAAGACGAAGATCGCATCTTTACGAATATCTATGGTCTCGAGGACCCCAACCTGTCCGGTGCGCGTGCACGCGGCGATTGGGATGGCACCAAGGCGCTGATCGAACTCGGTCGCGAAGAAATCATCGAACGCGTTAAGGCATCTGGCCTGCGTGGTCGCGGTGGTGCTGGTTTCTCGACGGGCATGAAATGGTCGTTCATGCCCAAAGAAGTCGGTGAACGCCCACATTATTTGATCATCAACGCTGATGAATCAGAACCCGGTACATGCAAAGACCGCGAGATTATGCGCCACGACGCGCAAAAACTGATCGAAGGCGCGCTGATTGCATCATTCGCGATGAATGCCCATGCGACGTATTGCTATATCCGCGGCGAATTTTACCGCGAAGCCGAAGCGCTGCAGCGCGCCGTCGACGAAGCCTATGAAAACGGTCTGATCGGTGACAACGCATGCGGTACGGGTTGGAAGTTCGATTTCTATATCCACCGTGGGGCTGGGGCATATATTTGCGGCGAAGAATCTGCATTGATCGAAAGCCTCGAAGGTAAAAAAGGCCAGCCACGCATGAAGCCGCCATTCCCAGCGAACGTGGGTGTGTGGGGTTGCCCATCAACCGTAAATAACGTCGAAAGTATTGCCGTTGTACCAACCATTTTACGCCGTGGACCGGAATGGTTCGCAGGCCTTGGTCGTCCGAACAACACGGGCACCAAGCTTTTCAATATCTCCGGGCACGTCAACAAGCCGTGCACGGTCGAAGAAGAAATGGGCATTCCGCTCAAAGAACTGATCGAAAAGCACGCCGGTGGCGTGCGCGGCGGTTGGGACAATCTGTTGGCCGTGATACCGGGTGGATCATCTGTGCCATTGTTGCCCAAGGACACCTGCGAAACGGTGTTAATGGACTTTGACTCATTACGAGAAGTGCAATCAGGCCTTGGAACTGCGGCTGTGACAGTCATGGATCAGTCGACTGATCTGATTTATGCAATCCGGCGTTTATCCAAATTCTACATGCACGAAAGCTGCGGTCAGTGCACACCGTGCCGTGAAGGCACGGGTTGGATGTGGCGCATGATGGGTCGTATTGCCGACGGTGAAGCCAAGTCATCCGAGATTGATTTGCTGCTAGAAGTTACCAAACAAGTTGAAGGTCATACTATCTGCGCGCTTGGCGACGCGGCGGCATGGCCAATCCAGGGATTGATTCGCCACTTCCGACCCGTGATGGAAGAGCGAATTGCGGCATCAAAAGCGCCTTCGCAGGCTGCGGAATAGCGGGCGGGGTAGAGGAACAACCATGCCTAAACTGACGATTGACGGACAGGAAATCGAAGTCGATGCCGGATTAACGGTATTACAAGCGTGCGAGCAAGTCGGGATCGAAATCCCGCGTTTCTGCTATCACGAACGCTTGTCGATTGCGGGCAACTGCCGCATGTGCCTGGTCCAAATGGAACGTGCGCCAAAACCTGTGGCATCTTGTGCGATGCCCGTGGGCGAAGGCATGGTCATTCATACCAACACCCCAGAAGTGCAGAAAATGCGTAAAGGCGTGATGGAATTCCTGCTGATCAACCATCCGCTCGATTGCCCGATCTGCGATCAGGGCGGCGAATGCGATCTGCAAGACCAAGCCATGGGCTATGGGCTTGATCATTCGCGCTACACGGAAAACAAACGCGCCGTTGAAGACAAAGAAATGGGGCCTTTGATCAAAACGATCATGACCCGTTGTATTCACTGCACGCGCTGTGTCCGGTTCTCGACCGAGGTTGCCGGCGTCACCGACATGGGGATGCTGTACCGGGGCGAGCACGCAGAAATCACCACCTACCTTGAAAAAGCGCTGGATTCCGAAATGTCTGGCAACGTGATTGACCTTTGCCCAGTCGGTGCGCTGACGTCCAAGCCGTATGCGTTTGTTGCGCGGTCTTGGGAGCTCAAGAAAACCGAAACCATCGATGTGATGGATGCGGTGGGTTCAAACGTTCGCGTTGATGCTCGCGGTGCCGAAGTCATGCGCGTGCTGCCACGCTTGAACGAAGACGTGAACGAAGAATGGATTTCCGACAAAACGCGTTTTGCCTGTGATGGCCTGCGTCGCCAACGCCTGGATCAGCCATATGTGCGTGTCGATGGAAAATTAATACCAGCCAGCTGGGATGATGCGTTTGCTGCGATTGCCGCACGTATGGACGGTCTTGATGGATCGAAAATCGCCGCTATCGCTGGGGATCAAGCCGACTGCGAAGCCATGACGTCGTTGAAGGCGCTGATGAGCAATCTCGGCTCCAACAACATCGATTGTCGCCAAGATGGATCGCAAATTGATCCATCCGCGCGCGCTGG
>ENA-UOXV01002791-UOXV01002791.1-marine-metagenome-genome-assembly--contig:-NODE-2791-length-22318-cov-6.120604_pt1 | contig 22318 bp, 30 predicted proteins | sample MGYA00238165_ERZ766961 | MGnify/ENA primary metagenome ERZ766961 (study PRJEB28924, sample SAMN03173240) | marine metagenome | biome: Marine; feature: Water; material: Subsurface seawater | place: North...
CTCTCTCTCTCTCTCTCTCTCTCTCTCTCTCTCTCTCTCTCTCTCTAGGAAGAGATCCTGGCTGCCTTTCTACGACCGAACCAAGCAATTTTATTCCTCTCAATTTTTGACGGCCATGCAGGAGGCCATGCGTCGGCGCAGGGCACCGCTGGCGCGAGGGAAGGGGGTTCTTGTAATCACTTTTGCCTGTATCATTTCATGCGTTGTGGGGTTCTCGCCCGCTCCGCTCTTCTGCTCCACACTGCGCGTCAAGAGTTCCCTGTCCCCGAAGGAGTCGACAGCACCCAAAGTAGTGCTTGTGGGGGCGCAAGGCATGGGCGTACGACAGCGCGGCTCAGTGCTGAGAATGGCGTCTGCAGAATCAGCATCTGGTAGCGCCACGAAGACGAGGCGACGGATCGGGTCTTGTCCTGCCCTGAAGCAGTAGCTGTGTCCTAGCCAGCTGCGAGCCTCTGAAATCGAGGCTTGGCGGCGCTGTGGCGTGTGCAGCACGATCAGCGACGAGAAATCTGGGAAATCAAAGCTGAGCCAGATTGTCACCAAAGCACTTCACCTACTCCGGGATGTGTACGGACAGTTTTTCGTGCTTCTCATGGATACATTGATCCAGAAGCCATTCCTGTTCCTGCTGAACAAGACGAAGATCAGCAACCACAAGCGGTGAGCGAACGCACAGGCGCGAAATTGGTACAAAGCGTAGCATGCCGGATTATGGTGAGAGGCTCACGCTGAGAGTGGTTGGCAGGCTGGTCGACTTGATTCGGTGGCGGCCGCGCAAGACACCACTGATCACAGTATCAAACCACTGTTCGTCGCTGGATGAGCCGTTGCTTTTCTCTGCACTCATTCCGTGGCCAATCCTGCAGTGGCAGCTCCGCTACTCCCTCTGCAACGACAACATGTCGGCGTCCCTCACCCGTGCAAAAGATGTCTTGGGCTTTTCAAGGTTGCTGGAATGCCGAGGATGCCAGATTGACTGGCGGGGCGGGTGGTTGTAGGTTCTACGTTTTTGGCGAAGTGTTTGCGCAGCTCTTCTTCCATGCTGCGCGCGGTTTCCCCATCTGGCGCTCGCGCTCAATCAACCAGGTTGCTAAACTAGTGCATTTGCTCCCCGACACCTTTCTGCAGCGGTTGACAAGAGAACGCGCGCTTCGTCCCTGCTGATGCGGACTGTGCTGTCGTTCAGCCGTCATTCAGGGATTTCTGTTTCAAGGCACGGAGGGGCGGTTGGTGCCACATCTTTCCTGAAGGACGCATCTGGCAGCCATGGAAGCTCCAGAAGGAAGCACGGTTGCTGGGCCCGCTGCGCCCGGGGGTTGGGAAGCTGATCGCCACGTGCGAGGAGGGGGTGCTGCACCACCCGTCGAACAAGGCCCCGCCACGTGTTGCAGCCTCTGCCGCGGCGGCAATCCATCTGCTGCTCGAAATCTCACTTGTTGTGCGTGGATGCGGGGTGGCAGGCGCCGATTGTGCTGCCTTTCTACCATACGGGGATGCACCGGGTCCTGCCGCAGGTCCCGGGTTCCAAGCGGCAACTCATGCCCCCCAAGATCGGTAACACGCTCCGCATGCGCGTCGGGGAACCGATCGAAGTGCAAGACCTGATCGATGGATGGCGGGAGAAGCGCGCGGCTGCGCGGGCCGCGGAGGGTATCACCGACGGCTGGACGACCACGGAGGTGGACGAGGAGCTCTACGACCTCATCACGGCGCGGGTGGAGACGGCACTGGTGAAGCTGGGCCAAGAGGTCGACCAGGACGCGGAGTGGCAGCCGCATCTGTCCGTCCTTCCATTCATGCGTCGCACGCCCTCCGCTGATAAGGATGCCTAGCGCCGAGCAGCAGGCCTCTGCCTTGTTTCGACATGTGCGATGCGTGTGCTGCTGAAGCAATCTAATTACACGCGACATCATCCCATCTTAACTGCCGTAGGCGGCGAGTTTGAGCCCCATCGCATCTTCGAAAGAAGCGTTTCCTTTGGCATGGCGTAGCCTGGTACATCAAGAATCGCTTTGACCCCTGCTCTCCCTGCACGCAGAACCAGCTTTGCTCGCGCACCACCCACCTTCTCGAGCCAGGAAAATCCTCCCCGCAGCGTCTGTGAGACTTTGTGCCCCTCCTCGATGGAGTCTGTCGGCACACTCCACATCAGCCTCTACTTCTACAACTGCAGGGGAAAGCAATGCCTCGCCTCACATGCACCCGGGGCACTTCTGGTGGGTGGGCACCGGCTATGAATGACTGCGTCTCAGCCTCGGTGCCGTTGATCCCGCAAGCAGCAAGACACGCTGCAGTTTGTGTCTGGTTGACGCCGGTCATGTTTTTGCGTCCCCCAGTCGCCCCAACTTCGATGGTAACCACCACCCCGCCGCTTGATGTCGCGTTGTTACCAGCCTCGCTCACACAATTGGAGACACACTCAAGCTTCACCTTCACTTCCACCAGGTCGCGCAAGATCTTCTCGAACTTGTCGAGAGCCTTTTGCATTTGCTCCTCTGGGCTGATTTTCCAATTCCAGTAGTCCGCTATCACCTTCTGCTGCACCCGAGCAGTGTCTGCCCCTGGCGGTCCCTGGTCCGCAAACCGATGAGCAGAAGCGTCCTCCATCAGCGCCTCCGGGAGATTGTTGTTAGAGTCAGATGTGGCAAAATAGCACAGCGCGACCAACAGCATGGAGGCAACCAGGAGTGCTGCTCGCGATCTGTCCGACGAGCCCATGGTGTCGGGGAGAAGTCGTCGGGAATAGAAGTACTCTAGCCCGAAGATCTCAAAAGTGGTCAATCTCCACTTTTGAAAGGGAGGAGCTGCGGGGTGCACGCTCCCGGATGGACGGGGAAGATGCGGACCTTGCTAAGGTGTGGCGGGACGACCGCTGGCTGATGTCGAATGATCTCGACGAGAAATCTGTCCTCGTCTACTTCAAATTATCCGACTGGTCGAGCCGACTCAATACAAGCCCCCGCCCTTGGCTCCCCCACATCGTCCTGCGCGCTCGGATGCCACCTGAGCTGGTCGCGTCAGACCACGCCGGAGCCCCGCTGTGTCGATCTGATAGATGCATTCTTATCGGAAGGCTCTGATCCGGCGCTTTCTACTAAAGCAAATTCGCGGTGGGCTAACGCTGCCACTCACAACACCGGCCAGGTATGATGACGATTGCGAGTACTCGGGCATACACTACGAGGTCGCTCTTTCTCAGGTTTTTCTACGGCTCTCAGCTTTGGGCACGCGCCCAACGGCTTGGCTGATGGCGTGCTGGTGCAGGGGGGGCGGCTGTTTGTGATCAACAAGGTCGAGCGGGCAGGCGAGCGGTCGGAGACTCTCGGGGTCCGCCTTAATCCCCCACGGAGTGCTGAATCTCTAAGCACCACGCGCCAGCACTGTCACGACGTGCCGCAATCTGCCCCATCCCCGCCGGGCGCGGTGTCGCCCTGATATACAGCGGCCAGTCTGTGATCACAATTCGGGCGGGGGCTGCGCCAGGCCTACTACGTCCTGGATGGCAATGTGTTTCAATGTGTGCCGGTCCGTAAGCTGATCGAATCGAAGGTGCGCCCTCCAGAAGCTTCTGCCAGCCCGGACCCTGGCACTTTTGGCGGCCGTAAGCCTGCCACCCCGCCATTCGCACTTTTGCGCGCGACGTCTTGAGGAGGATCGTCGGCGCTCGTGATCGCAGCTGTTACTTATCAATCGCTTTCTGGCCGACGTTGTGACGGAGACCGCTTCCCACTACTCCTTTTCCCTCGCGGGTGGACACACGCTAAATCCCTCTTCAGAGTCGTCAGACCCTGCTCAATTACCCCACGCTTGTCCCCCTCTGAGGTCTTGCAGAACGTGCAAGCTGCTTTAGGGACACGGATGCGGCGTGCGCGGTGTCTCGTGTAAGTGTCCTTCCGTCCCCAACGCTCACATGAAGGAGTGTCCCCTGCGGTAGGTTGCCGGCACCGAAACCTGCGGAGGCGGCGCCAGTGCTGGCATTTGGGGCGGCGAGCGGAAAGAGCGGTACAGACAAGGAAGCGGTGGAGGAGTCCAGGTTGATGGGAAGCTTAATCCGGTTGCTCAACAAGACCTATCCACAGCAAGGGGCAGGGAATCCTGCACCGAGCCACCCAGGGGCAGCCGGTGGGCGCCCGGGTGTTATGGAAGGGGGGGGGGACTCTGCCACAGCTGCTGCTGCGGCAGGGCAGAAACGGATTCCAGAGCCAAATCGCGCCGGCCAGCCTCTCGCCAAGAAGCTCAAGTGAGATGGGTCCGCCAGGCCCCATCGGAAATGTGGCGCGGAGTGGTGACTGGGTTAAGGGGGGCAAAGTGGGGCGATGTGGAACACGTGAATGAAAAAGGATCCTCTGGGTTCCGTTCCAGCCGCGAGACTCGGGGCAGCTGGGTTCCCGCCCGGCTTCGGTCCACCTTGCCATACAAGTTTATGAATTCATTCGAGTACACCTCTCTCACTGACGGCTGACCCACGAGCTATCTTCGATGGAGGCTCATGGCGGCACCATCGCTAGCCTCCAACCACCCCTGGCAAGATTCGACGAGCGCGCCGCTCTCTTCCGCTCGAGCTCGTTGTCACACAGCTCAAGCCGGGCCTGCACTCTATTCCAGTTGAGCGCAAATACTGCTTCGCTGACGTCGACTTCCATACTGTCGGCGACAGCGTGCGCTGAGGATGATACCTCGTCCACGCACATGCTGTAATCTACTTGCGCAGTAGAGGTAGCGTGCGGCGTCATTTGTACGTGTTCCGCTGCCTGGTCCGCTACCTCTGCGCCTCGCTCTTGCAAGCAATTTCGTTTTCGGTCCTGTTTTCTGCTTTTTTAATTAAAATAAAGGAAACACCTTTTTAAAAATGGTTCTTATTAAATTATTAAAATAAAAATAATTTCACCACTACTACTGTTACTACTTTCCCGAAATTATTTTACAGATGTCTGTAAAGTAGTAGTAGTAGTGGTGGTAGTAGTAGTAGTAGAGAAAGAAAAAACCCCGTTAGGCTGGTTTCGTCGTTGCGTCCCGTCGTCTGCTAGCTAGCAGAATCCATCCTCTGCAATGCCGATCAGCAGCAAGCGCCCCTCCTGCGAGCCCAAGGTGTATCCCTCTCCCCGTTGTTGTTGAACGCATGGCTCGGTGCTGTCGCAGGCAGCGCGAGCATGCAACATGCGGTGTGCGGAGCGCTTTTGATCCGTGCATCGCGGGTACTCACCCGCCGAGGCTGGACAGGACCTCCCGGCTATCGACTTCAAGGGATTCGAGACACGCGCAATCCATGCTGGTGGGATGCTTTCCCTTTCTCCTTCAATCGCAAGTATTTGCTGTGAAGATGCGGGGTGCGTGTCACTGAGTGCTTTCTCCGTCTCGCGCAACAGGCACCCCCGTGGAAGATGCTACCGGCTCGCGTGACACGCCGATTCATATGTCGACGTCCTTTGTCTTCCGCGATGCAGACCATGGCGCAAAGCTCTTCAACCTTGCCGAAGTGGGCAACATTTACAGTCGCCTCACCAATCCCACCGTCAGCGCGCTCCAGAGTCGGCTCGCCGACCTCGAGGGCGGATGCGGTGCGCGCCCATGCATCCGTTTGCAGCGTGCAGTCGCATTCGACTTGAAATGCGCGAAGCGATCGAGTACTCTGCAAAAGTGATGACTTGAGGCTTCCTGGGCAGGTGCGGTCTGCACGTCGTGCGGGCACTCGGCGCAGCTCCTGGCGCTGTTCGCGGTGATGGAGCCCGGCGATACTGTCGTCGCTGCGACGCGCCTGTACGGCGGTTCGGTGCAGCAGCTGACCAACATGATCCGCAAGTTTGGCTGGTCGTGCGAGTTTGTCGACGTCGATGACCTTGCGGCCGTCAAGACGGCTCTGCAGAAGCCCAAGGTGAAGGCGCTCTTCATCGAGTCGCTCGCCAACCCTGGTGCGGTGGTGGCCGACATCTCAGCACTCGCCGACGCTGCGCACACCGCTGGCGTGCCCCTCATGGTCGACAACACACTCGCGACGCCGTACCTGTGCAACCCGCTCGCGCACGGCGCTGACATCGTGATTCACTCCACCACCAAATTCCTCTCGGGGCACGGTTCTTGCATGGGCGGTGTCGTTATCGACTCCGGCAAGTTTGATTGGACCAAGTATCCCGAGAAGTTCCCCTCTCTTGCCTCGCCCAACCCCGCGTACCACGGCCTGAACTTTGCCGCAGCGCTTGGTCCCATGGCCTTCACTTTCTATGGCATCGCTATCGGCCTTCGGGACCTTGGCCTGTGCCTATCGCCCTTCAACGCCTGGTGCACTCTCACCAACATCGCGACGCTGCCGCTGCGCATGGAGAAGCATTGCGCCAACGCCAAGGTTTGTTTTCACGCCGCCCCATGTCTGCTCTGCACACGCTTGTAGGCCAACTTCCTTTTCACAGAGGCGTGCTCTGTCCTCAGGCTGTCGCGGAGATGCTAGAGAAGCACCCCAAAGTGGCCTGGGTTTCCTACCCGACCCTCTCTGGCAACAAGTACGGCGCACTCGCCGGCAAGTATCTCAAGGGGCAGGGTGGTGCGATTCTCACCTTTGGCGTCAAGGGCGGGTACGAGGCCGGCATCAAAGTCACCAACTCGCTGCGGCTGTTCTCCCAGCTTGCCAACCTGGGAGACGTGCGCTCGCTCGTGATCCACCCGGCTTCGACCACGCATCGCCAGCTCACAGATGAGGCACGCGAGAAGGCCGGAGTCCCGAACGACGCAGTCCGGCTCTCGGTCGGCATCGAGTCACTTGACGACATCGTTCTCGATCTCAACACCGCGCTCTCCCAGGTTTGAGCTGTTGCTACGCAGGGCCGACAATTTGAGGTCGCGGCCAAAAGGGTAAGTTCATGTGACTACGCTCTGCGAGATGGAAGTGCGCTAGCTGAGAGAGGGGTGCAGCGCCATGGGCCGGTTTTGTTTTTTGACTTTACAATAAATTTCAAGATCTCAGCCGCATCGCAGCACCGAAGGAGGTGGACCATGGCGTTCCGCCAGCTTTCACGTTCCTCGTTCCTGGCCCGCCCCCTGGCTTGCCGTGCGATGCAAACTTTCGTCCGTCTCGGTGCAGCCACGGTAAGACTCCCCCATCGTGTAGCCGACAGCCAGCTTGCTGCCGCTCGCCGTGCGGTTTTCCTGATACCCGTGAGCTACAGAGGTTTCCAGTCTTTGGGCACGTCTTCGCGGCGGGGGCTGCAGCAGCACTTTTCTCGAGCAAGGTCGCCGAGACAGAAGCTGCCCCTAAAGTGGTAAACACACCTTCGGGCCTGCAGTATTGGGAAATTCGCGAAGGTACCGGAGATTGTCCAACCAAAGGTGATATGGTCAAGGCACTCGCCCAGCCAAGATTCATGTCATCATCCACCCACGACGGCGCTCGCAATATGTTCCGGAAATTGAAGATTTTGCGATGAATGTCCTCATCAGGTGCACTACACTGGAACGCTGCTCGACACAGGGCGTAAATTCGATTCGTCACTTGATCGGGGCACGCCCCTGCAGTTTCCTGTCGGGACTGGAAAGGTGATCAAGGGATGGGACGAAGGCATCATGTCGATGCGAGTCGGCGGGTACTGCCATGCATCCATGCATGTCAAGCTGTTTTCGATGTTGGTGGTTGTTGTTGAGCCTTGCCCCGTCACCTACAGGAAACGAAAGCTCGTCATTCCCCCAGAGCTGGGATACGGTGCACGGGTCTTGCTCCCAAACTCATGTTCCTTGCCTACATGCTGCGCTTGACTCAAGGCCTAGACTTTCCTCAAAACATACCTGACTTGTATCTCACGTTTAAGGGTGCGGGTGGCGTGATTCCGCCCAACGCAACGCTCGTGTTCGAGGTCGAGCTGATTTCGTTCGAGGAAAAATCCCCAGGCTTCTTCGCCTCCTTTTTCGGAAGCTAAGCGTCGCGTCGCATCTTGTCCCCTACGATGCACTACTGTAACGAAAAGGTTCCATGCGCCAACGGCCCAGAAAGATTCGGTTCGAAGAGGGCTGCCGGGGCCATAGCATCGACAAACTTTATATGAAGTGTACAAGAGTCCCAACCGCTAGAGAGCAAGGCTACCGCTCGCGGGTGGTGGCGTGAGGGAGGTGATGGGACTTGAGGACCGAGCACTGAACGGCCGCGGCCGTTCAGTAGGGCAGCCCGATCCAGAATCGGGCAGCAGCTTTCGCCGCACGCAGCGTGCACCCGGCGGCGATGCATCCTCGTCTGGCCCGCTCGAAGCCCCGTCTTCCGTCGCCGCACGTAGCCGTGGGCCTCGTATCCGTCCTTTCGAGACCACACGCGCCTCCTCACTTCCAGCCTGCATCTCTTCTCCTCTTCGCTTCCGCGCACCTGCCGTGACACCTGCCGCGGGCAAACTTGCTGCATCCACTTCGCCCGTGTCTTGCCCAATGGATTCCGTGTCTGCTTCTGGTCGAGGCAGAAGGGACTCGAGCGTTGATGACAGATTAGCCGCGACAGGGGGTACAACAGTGTTGCCACACTCCACCAGCCGCGTTAGCAGCGTTTTGTCCCCAAGCCACATTACACCAGCGATGTGTGAGTCGACGATTTCGACCTCGCAGCCTGAGTGTGGATCTGTGGGTACCGAAATTGCTGCGGCAGTGTTGTCGATGACGAGGCAGTCAGAGACAGCGAGCGATGCGCCGTCAGTCAGGACGATCGCAAGAAGGTTGTGCTGCAGCGTGCACGCTCGCACCGACACCTCCGAACGCCGCACGTGAGCAACAACGCCCTGGAAGGTGTCGCGGACTGCACAGCGCTCGAGTGAGGCAGCCGCGCCATCCATCGCGATCACCCCGTCGGTTGCGCGCTGGCCTTGGCGCCCGAGGCCGCCAACCTCACAGTCACCGAGAAACACTTCGCCTTCCTGGTTGCAAAGAAGCGCTACGCCACCCGCGCACTTGACTTCGCACGACGCAAAACTCCAGTGTGCGCCCCTCAGCTTGACGGTGCACTCCGCAGGCCCGGCTGCTGTGAGGTGGAAGTTGGTGCCTCTCTCCTCGCCGCGGCTCCCGTGGGCGAGGTCGATCGGGCCCTGTTTCGTGGTTCTCCGTCCGTCGGTGAAGGGGGAGCCAGGCCCGGGGGGCTTACGCATGCCGAGCGTCTTGGAAGGCGACTCTGGCAGGCCCGGTGAAGCAGGTGCATCAGCAGGAGCCCGCTCTACCGGCGGCGCCCACGGCCGTGGCGCCTTGAACGGCGAGCGACCTAGCGCACGAACCGCAAAGTGAGCGTCGCATTGCAGGCATGGGGCACGGGCTCACTGCGCCCCAGCTGAGGGACGGGGAGTGGAGCGGGCGGGGGAGCGCGCACCCTTCTTCTGCATGCTCAAGGCTGCGTGGAGCCCCGGACCGAGCTGCGCGTGGCGCCCAGGGAAAGAGAACCCCGAGGCGCCCGCAGCCTGCGTGTCCAAGCTTGCTGGGGTACGTCCATGGGCACTCTGAGCGCGGCGTGGCCAGCCGCCACCGCCCAGCGCTCGCTGGAAGGCTCCTGGCTCCGGCGCGCTGCTGGCTTGATGCACCGCAAGCGCCTGCGCCGCCTGTCGCGCCTTGCGCAATTGCGTCTGCGCCTCTAGCGCCTGTGCCTCTGAGTCGCCGTCTTCTCCCTTGCGGTCGCTTGCACCAGGCGATGGGAAGAAACGCACGGGTGGCTCAGGCACCGCGATCGGCTCAAATTGGTTACACAGCAGCGAAGTACCCGTGAACCACGTCGCCTCACCACCCCGCCGCCTTGCCGCCACGCCTGGCCCCCGGTCCTGTCCCGCCGCCCACGTGTCCCAAATTCGCTCCTCTCCACCGTCCTCCATCCCGCCCTCTTGGTTCGCGAGCGAGGCAGCAACACGGGGCGGAGGTGGCGAGTGCGTCGAAGGCGACGCTGGCGCAGCGGAGGAGAGCGAGGAGCTACGGAAAGGTGCTCGAGATACTGACTGTGCCTCGTCGCCGTGCCGTGCCGGAGGCACCTCCACTTGTCGTCCGTGTGGAGAGACACCAAGAGGCGTTCCGTCGGTGTCGCGCAAAAGCGTTGTGCCATCGGGTTGTGGTGATCGCCGGAAGACCGTCACGTTTTCTGCTGGACCCGGCGATGACCCCATGCCAGCTGCGCCAAGACCTGGTGGAAAAGATGCTGAGACTGCCGAGGCGTAGTACGGTGAAGCGCGCTTGACGTCGCTCTCCCACTGGAAGGAGCGCCTGCATGCGGGCACCTGCGGCCCGGCGAGCACGGGGGTGCGTGAGGACGGTGATGTATGGGTCGGGGGAATGTGCAGGTAGATCAGCCGCATGTGAATCTAGCTCGCGACCTGAAGACACCGGTGGCCACAGGTAACCGCTATCGGGTCGTGTTGAGAAGAGGCGCACCTGGCCGCTGCACGAATAGAACCCTCGTCCTTTGTTCGGCGACTCCTTCATCACGACCTTCCGCGGCAGCGACCGCCCGCAGCCACCGCATGTTATTCCTTCATCAGCACCACTGCTCCCCCCGCGGAGCGCCAGAAGGGCGCACTTTGATGGCCCGCCCTGACGAGCTGCTCTGTGGCATCCCTCCGTCCAGTGCCTCGCCCCAGGCAGCCCGCGCGCAGAATGCCCACCGGTGACATCACGCTGGCGGCTCACTGAATCGTAGGCATCGATGAAAAGAAGTAAATGCAGGAGACAGAGGCCCAAACGCAGCGGTGCTTCCCCGGCGCGGCGCATATCCAGGCTCTCGCCGACCACCTTCCCTTCCAGGAAAGGAGTGTCCGAAGACATCGCCTTGAGATTTTAACTTTTGGAGCGAGTCGATCGGAGAAAGTTGACTTTCTGGCCCTTCAGTCACAGATTTGGAGCAGGGAGTTGAGTCATGGTTGCGCAGGGAGGGACCATGGGGCGCCGGGGGCGCTCCATGGGACTCGCGGCAGGTGCAATCGGCCTCATGGCAGTTTCTCTGCTCGTGTGCGCTGCTTTGGTGGCGCAGCGTGGCGGTGCAAGCGCGGGGCAGGTTTGACAACCCCACCCCAAGGCCTCGGCCCTCAACATGCCCGGCGTTTGCAGGCGCTGCTGCGCCTCGGAAACCATTCGGACGATGCGATGTTTCCAGCATCGTTCCGGTCTCTAGTGTATGTTCTGGCTCTGGACCCATAGGCATTTTGCGGCGTGTCGGTTTCTGAACCTGTTCAGGCGATGAGGCACTGGCGAGAGCTTTCGTGAGAGAGCTTTCTCGTGAGAGATCTTGGGACCCTGCGCCCGCTATATCCAGGACAGTTGTCGGCGCTTTTAATATATCCCCGTGAACAGACGGCACTGGAGCAACTTTGGGAGACACCGTATGCGACCCGCACTACCATGCTGTGGAACGCTGCGGAGGACTCGCAGGGCAAGGGCCACTGGGGTGACAGTGATGATTCGTCATCCTACGAGCGCTTCGATACCTTTGGCCACAGCGCCAGCGGCAGCAGCAGCAGTGGTGCTGATCTGAAGGATATTCTTCCGTCATCGGAGCGCGATGGCACATCTCTGGTTCGCGATGCCTCTGCCCCGTCTCACCCCGCACGCGTGTGCTTCTCTGCCGGCTCAGCTCACACCGGATCTGCTTGAACAGTCGAGTTCATGGGGAAGCGGCGACGACAGCAACGACTCTAATGACTACTCAAGCAGGTTAGCTCCTAGCCATTTTTTCTCTTGGCAGCGGTCACCACGTTGATTCCGCTTGCCTGTAGAGCGCAGAGGCGGTGCTGACGCCGGGGCCCTGTTGGCAGCGATGACTCGTTCTCATCGACCAAGGTGCACTCTTGGGATTCAGAACAAAATGTAAAGCTCAAGCATATGTTGGCCACAATGTACCACAACGGCATCGACAAAATCTCAAAGTCGGTCGCGGCTGAGGTTGGCCCCAGCTGCTCGCGCATGCTAGCCGCAGGTGCAGAGCACCGCGCAGACAGCCACTCAAATGTGTGTGGTGCGCAGGCGGAAAAGCAGGCAAACCCGGGTTTCTTTGGAAAGTGGGCGAAACTGGCGGGGAAGAAGATTAGCAAGGGTCACAAGAAGTTTGGGCTTTCCTCTTCGCAGGCAAAGCTGTACAACGAGGCCGAGTCGTCTGAAGTCAAGGAGTCGAAGAAGACCGAGAAGCTGGTTGCGGCCGCTAAAAAGCTCGCTGCGAAGAAGGCGGCCGCAGCCAAGCTTGCGAAGAAATCGGGCGGCGCGGACGGCGAGGAGTCTAAAATCGCTTCAGAGAAACACAAGATTCAGGCAGCCGACAAGCTTGCTGCCAAGATCGCGGGGGCCAAGAAGGTCAAGAGGACCGAGAAGGCAAAGGGAGATGCAGAGCCAAAGGCAGACCCTGGTACGATCGGGTCCAAGTCGGCAGTGCACAACGCCCTCAATAGGCTCCAGAATGCGCACGGTGCAGCTGCGCGCAAGGCGGCACAGAAGAAGATGGCTGCACTCGAGCAACAAATCAAGAGCGACTTCAATTCGGTCACGGAGTTCGCCAACAAAGTCAAGACCTCTCTGCCTCCCATGAAGGCCTAGGCCAGGAGATGGCTACGTGTACGTGAGAAACGCTAGTGGTGGTGTGAGACTTGACTTGGCTTCAGAATTGTCCGTGTCGGAATTGTCCGTGTCCACGCAACAGCGCTTCACTTTCGTTTGACCCCGACCCTTGCCTCGCTACACTCACACAAACACACAAACTCGCTCACGCCCCTGGACTCTCTGCAAGCTTGCAGCACGAAAAACTACTTGATGGTTGCAGGCGAGGACATGATGATGCCGACGATGACACCGAAAAGCCCCAGCGCCGAACCGAAAATCTCAATGATGAGAATCTTAACGAACAGCGTCGAGTTTTGTGCGTCCGCAAGCGCACAGCCCGAGCCAGTGATTCCGACGCAGATGCCACAGAAGAGGTTGGAGAAGCCCACGCAGATGCCTGCGTTGAAAATGGCGTAGGATGCAAAAAGCAGGTTCTTCATGTAGAGCGTGCCCTGACAGCCTGAGCCCCCACTCGGCACGTTTGGCCACGACGCCTTGAGGGACTCGAGATCATTGCAGTTTGTCGCGGTGTTCAAAGGGTAGGCCTCGGGCGTCGCCATCTTCGTCTGACACCGAATTCGGATATTAGATTGCATTTCTCCAGTGCACGCCTATGCCGCGCAATCGCAACATGCGATTGGCGTAAAGGTGTGTCGGGTGAGAGCGGGGGAGATAGGAAAGAGAATGACATTTACCGAGAGGATGATGGCGATGATGACACCGTAGATGGCGACAGCCTCGCAGAAAATAACGGAAATAAGGTTCTTCGACCGGATCCGCGGCGCCTTAATGGCCCCACCAACCAGTGACGTACCAGTAGTGAAAATACCCCTGCCGTGGTGCGCATTGCCATCAATAAGTTTGAGCACAATTTTCTTTGTGGACACTTCACGAGCTATGGAGCTAGGATCGCTGCCACCGCGCGCACAGTTGGAGCGAGCGGCCCCGCCGAGCTCATCTGACCTATTTCACGAATGGCACAGCATGCAACAACGTGCGTGAGCGCGCACGATCCAAAGATGCCATTCTAAAAACTCGAAAACTGGTGGAAACTTGGACTGTCCTGGCGCATCCAAAACAGCCTGGGACACGCTTCGATCCCCCTCGCACGGCTGCTGCAGCGCCGCATCACCTCACGACACATTTTCCAGTGGGCCGTTCGGGCACAGAAACAGTCGGCATCCATCTTACAGCACACTTTCTGAACACATTCAAGACAGGGAAAGAGCCACTCCGGGACACGCTTTCTGCGACGTCGCAGGGAGCCGCAAGAGCAACAGTGAGCAGAGCGCTGCATGCAGTGACCGGATATCAAAACTCACCAAGCTGCACCGAGGACGGAGACACCGATGGAGATGCCGATGCCAATATCCGCAAGGCCGTACGCCGGGATCTGCAGGTAGCCGCCCAGGCAACGTTAGGATCGCTCCAGCAACGCTAAATCTTTGTGAGGACACTGGCCCCACGCCCCTTGGATCCAAGCCTTGCAGCTCAGCTACGCAGACCCACGCCAAGAGTGCAGCGCTGGACACTTCAACTTTGAGCCATGCCGATCGAGTTGCGTGGATCAGCCGCGCGTGGCTCGAACTTTGGCGAGAAGCGAACGAAGCACATATGCCCAATCTAGCGCTGACGAGGGCGCCTCGCAGGGTAGGTGCCAGTAAGGAGCGGTTGGGAAAAGGACCGACTCGAAAAGTACGATCCAGTTGTCAAAGTAACCCTTCGAGGGAAACATATAGTCGAGGTTCGTGGCCGTCGACATCTTCACGCGCCGGAGAACGTCACCGCCGCAAGCCTGCTTCAGCCAGACAGTAGAACTGGCAAGGATTCTGTCAACAGTTGACTGAACCACAAACTTATTTCAATTTCAATCAATTTAAATTGACTGCTGGTCAGGCAGGGCTCACCGACCAGCAGTCAAGCTCACCGTCGGTGAGCCCTGCTCGCCGATGCACTCTGGGCAGGCCTCTTCGCAGGATAGCATGGGAGAACGTCAGCCAGGATCACATAGCAGCCTGCTTAGTCTCACGTCAGACTCGCTCGCCAATGTCCTTCAGCTACTCCGCCCTGCGGACCTTGCCAGGTTAGTAGAAATGCAAATAGTCCTTGGTGACCGGGGTGCCTGCTTTATTGGCAAGACTTATGGTGACCGACACTAGATTGGTCTGCGTGGGCAGAATCTCGCAGACTTGCAGCTCCTTTGCAAGGGAAGCGGCCGCAGAGTCGCTCTGGAATGAACACTTCACCTGTTCGGGTCTTCGGTACGTTACACACCTTTGCCGGGGCAGGCATTTCGGCGGGCTTCGGCGCTGAGATTGTTGCACTTACAGGTGGCGGCCAGCGGGATGGGGCCGCGACATGCCTGAAGTGGGTGCGGGGGTATCATGGAAGCGGCTATACGGCCAGAGTGCGTGGTATAACAGCCCAGTCCAGGCTGTCCGCCTCGATGATTATTCACTGAGTGCATCGGCGCTTCTGGAGCCGCCAGTATGCTACGAGTCACCGGCAGGATCGAGGGACAACACGACGGGCGGCGATACTTGTGGGCGTGAATTACGCAGGCGCACGCATCATGTCTTGACAGAAATGGACTTGTTATCACTCTCGCGTGGAGTGGACATTGGAGGTGGTACTGTTTCGGCAGGAGATATCGTGGTGGTGCATCCGGGAACATATGAATTGCCGCTCACGCTGGACCTGCCTATCGGATGTTGGATCGTAGGGATCGGTCGTCGTGATGAAACAGTGATAAGGAGCGCGGGAACAGTTGTTGGGCTGAGCCACGCGGGGCGGACGGGTCTGCGGAATCTGACGATCGAATGCACCGGGGGAGGGAGCGCGGTCATCTGCTCCCAGGGAACACTGGCTTTGGTCCACTGCGACCTGCGCAGCACTGGTCGCGGCGTGACAGTTCTTGCCAGCGTCGAGGATGTCCCTGCTCCCGACGTCGTCATACCGCCGGTTGGCAACCCTGACCTTGATATTCCAGACACAGTCATCGCTGTCGCCGGCGAGGTCTCTGGACAAATCGAACTTGAAGGCACCGCAGGGGCAGAAAATGGTAGCGGTGAGCACGGGGATGCGGAAGAGAGAACATCTACCTCCGCATCGATCGATGTAGAGGTAGGAGAGGAAGCCGGTGAGGACAGCAATTCTCTCCCGCATATACGTATGCTGCCAGCAGGTGCTGAGCCAGAAGCGTCTGACAGCGGTTCTGATTCGGAAAGCGGCTCGGGAGGCGGCCAGAGGGCTTCCCAGGTTGGAGAGAACAGCGTTGAAGAGGAGGCACTCCCCGCAGACGTGCCCCCGGAAGCGGGACAAGGGGATGTTGAGAGCGATGCCGGAAATCAGGAGGGGGATTGGTGGGACGGCGCCGGGGGCTGGGAGGAGGTCGTTACGCCTGGTGTAACGTGTCCGCTGGCCTGGGAGGCCAAGCCAGACGAGGCCAAGACGAGTGCAAACCATGCTGGCCGACCGGCTGCCCTGGTCGTTCTCAGCGAGTGCAATGTTTCATCCGCTTTGGCAGGATTCACGGGAGTGGGCTTCCTTCGCGCGTGTGAGATTCGCGCTGAGCGTGTGGGCGGAGACTCGCTGCAGGCAAAGCCCATCCTCCCTTGTTTTGCCTCTTCGCCACGAGCAGTGAAAGATAGATCTTCTGGCCCATCAGCGTGGCTTGGCCTTCTGTTGACAGACAAAATGCGTGGTTGCCTCTTCCGGCAGTGTGAAGCAGCACTTTGTCTTGGAGACGGGTCCAAAGTGGAGAATTGTCGTGTGTTGGCCCTCAGCGCGAAGCTAGGCGTGCAGGGGCTGCAGGGTTGCCGATTCTGGGTGTGCGACTCGGCGGTCGAGGGGGGGATCGCTGGGGTATATCTACGCGCGGACGCACAGGCACTTGTGGAGCGCTGCCGTATTTCGCAGTCCCAAATGGGAGTCAGCGCGCGCGACGACGCGCGCCTAGACCTTCGCGAGAGCCAGGTCACGGGAAACTCTATATGCGGCATGGTACTCTGTGGCGCTAGCAGGGGCCGGGTGAAGGATTGCAGGCTCGAGCAGAATCGGCAGGATGCCGTTGCTGTCTTCGATCAGGCGCATATCTCGCTTGAGGGCTGCCGCCTCGCAGACAACATGCGCGGCCTCGAGGTTGGAGGAGACTCACGCGCCCTGGTGCACGGCTGCACGATCGAAAGCAATATGCAGAACGGCATCGCAGCCATGGGAAACGTCTCGGCTGCGTTGGTGGTGCGCAACTCGCAGGTGTCGAGGAACCTCGCGACCGGACTCCTCGTCGGCGGGACCTGCCGGTGCCGGGTCCAAGGCTGCTCCTTGCTCGCTAATCTTAAGGACGGTGTTGGAGTTGCCGCGAGTGCGCGCGTGGCCCTCGATCGTTGCAAGGTCTCGGGCAACGCGCGCGGAGGTGTCATCGCAAACGACGCGTCTGCGCTGCGCATGCGCTCGTCGCGCGTGTGGGGCAACGAGGAAAATGGAGTAGTGGGGACGCGCACTGCAGAGCTTGATCTGGAGGGCTGCCAGATTCAGGAGAATGGGCGCGTGGGAGTGCTGCTTGCCAACGCATCGCACGCGAAGGTGGCTGCCTGCGCCGTGGAGAACAACGGCCAGGATGGAATAGCCGCTGCGGGTGATTCGCGACTCGAGCTCAGCAGCTCGCGCGTGGCGGGGAATGCGCACGCTGGCTTGCTCTGCGGCGGAGCCTGCGAGGCGAACTGTCGCGACTGCCGTATCCTGGACAACGCGCAGGACGGTATCGGAGCAGCAACAGCGGCGAGACTCATTCTCTCAGGTGCGACGCTCTCTGGCAACGGGCGCGCTGGGCTGATTGTAAATGACTCCTCTGTGACCGACGCTTCCGCCTGTTTTCTGCGTGGAAATGGTGAGAACGGGGCGGTTGCGACACGGAATGCATCGCTGTCGTTGCATCTATGCGAAGTGGCAGATAATGCCAAGGTTGGCCTCTTGCTAGCGGACTCAGTGACCGTTTCGGTTCGAGCCTCCGTGGTCACCAACAATCGTTCCAATGGAGTGGTCGCCGCGGGTGATGCTGAGGTTCGCTTTGAGGGCTGCTCCTTGGAGAACAACGTTCAGGCCGGTCTACTTTTGGGTGGGAATACGCACGTTGAGGTCAGGCGTACGGTCGTTTCCGACAACGGTCAGGACGGCTGCGGTGTTGCATCAACGGCAAACATGCAACTTTACGGGTGCAAGGTCACGAGAAATCGGCATGCTGGAGTGATTCTAAACGACTCCAGCAGAGTGGTCATGGATCAAAGTGAGGTGGATGGGAATGCAGAAAACGGCGTTGTGGTGACAAGAAGGGCCGAACTAGAGCAGAAAGAGTGTAGGATCCGTGACAACGGGCGTGTGGGTCTGCTCATGGCGGACGGTGGCGCAGCAATGCTTCGAGGTTGCAGTATCGAAGGAAATCACTCGCACGGTATGGTGGTGGCAGGTACGTCTTCTGCAGCCCTGGTGCGGACAGTCTTTGTGGGCAATCAAGCGGCGGGATTACTCGTTGGAGGCTCTTCGCAAGTCTCGGTCAGGGATGGGATGCTTGAGCGGAACGGACAGGATGGCGTTGGTGTCGCAGGCAAGGGACGGATCGTGCTGTGTGACACAGTGCTTCGGGATAATGTGCGAAACGGGTTGTTGCTCAGCGACGCGAGTGCAGTGCGCTTGGAGCGCTGCTCGCTCGCCGGCAACGGCGAGAATGCCGTGCTGGCAGCCGCGACTGCAGACGTCGTCTACAAGGACTGTAGCGGCTGCCCCGAGAAGCCTGCGGAACGAGGTTCAGCATCAAGCGAGCAATTTTGTGTGGATGGAGGTGCGATCGCGGCAGCTGGAGGCGAAGAGTGCGGCGGCAGTGGCCTCAGCGGTAGCGAAGTCGGAGGTGACAATGGCCCTGAGCGCTGCGCGAGTACAGATACAGAATCGGTGGAGGCTTTGCGGGCAGAAATGGAGCGCAGGGTTGGTGAGGAGGCGCGGATCCGTGCTCGACTCGACGATATTGCCCGGCTGATACAGCTCAAGCAGGCAGCGCTAGCACTTGCCCGCCTTCAGGTCGGTGTCGCAAACTCTGCCCTTAGCCTTGCCACCGCAGGACAGTCGCACGCTCAGCAGCAGGCTGTAGTGGAGATCGCAGAGGAGGAGGAAACGGAGTCGCCGCCAACGCAAGTGGATGCTGACCCGACGGGCGAGGAGGGCGGAGGTGTAGAGTTATGATGCTGATCCGCCAGGCGGAGAGATGTTCATGGGAAAGCGGATTAGGGCAATGAGGCTTCGCAGGTTATATCTATTTGGACCAGACAGCAGTAGCATAGAAGGCTGTCGCTGAGAGAGAGAAACAAGGACTGCGTTGTGAATAAACTTTCGACTTTATGCGCGATCCCTCGCATGCGCTCTCCTATTTCGATCTGTACACATGGAAACGGTGCACTCAGCAGCTGCGATGGCGCTTCACGCGTAGTTGCGGATTGTCATGTCATCCTTCCAAAAGAAGTGCTCCTTGAGACGCCGAACCTGCACCCATGAGCGAGGTTCGTGTTCAGCACGAGGTTCGTGCTGTCGGGTTCGTGCTGAGCGCAACGGCGCGAGTTGACTGCATGGGTGAAGGAGATCAAGGGACACAGTAGGGGGTGTCAGGCATCGGGAGCGTAAGGGGAAAGATTTGTACCTCCTCGTCTCGAGCTTGTTGGTTCGCCAGTGCCACAGCCTCCGGCCCTGGCTTGATTCCATCAAGTAGTGCCTTGGACACTGGCTCCGCTGCCGCCAGCGCGTCATTTGAAGGCGGCACCCGGCGACGCTTGGCAGGGATCACTTTGTCTCCGAGAGATCTTTCTCTAAGTCCGCTGTCGCTCTTTAGAACCCCTTGCACCTGTTCTTCTGGAGCCCTTCCTCTGCGCTCCTGCTGCAATTGACTCTGTGCTCTTTCCCGCTTCCCACTGACCTTACTGGCTTCGCCTGGGCTGCCGCCATCACTGAGGTGCTCTTCGAAGTCCTGGGAGCGGGAAGAGTCACCAGCGGGCCCCAGCAGACCGGAATTGCCATGCCCTTGCGGCAAACATTGCTGCAATTCTCCTCCAGCTGAGTCCTCGCTGTCGTACTCCGCCAAGCTGTCCATGCTCGTTCCGCCAGTCAGAGCGCTTCCAGGCTGATCTCGCTACTGCCCAAGTGCAAGTCGCACACCAGGCACCTTGTCGCCTGCCCCCCTCGCTGGTAAATGGGATTGAAAAGTGTGTGGCACAGACCTCTTTGAGTATCTAGGCGGGCCCATCAAAGAGCGTCGGGCCCGTCGTGGAAGCTTTGTTTGTGGTGCAAGCGTGTCTGGTGCGCTGCACTTCGCGATGCCCGCAAAGCGCAGGGCCATGTCCAAGGCAGCAGGATCCCCGCGAAAGCTTCGAAAATTAACTGCGCAAGACCGTTCTGCAGGTTGGCAGCATGCAGCCATGATGCTTGTATCGTCAAGTGACATTTTCTTTCAACCAGAATCCTGCACCCAGGGAAGAAGCTGTCTAGAAAGCGTGTCTCTAACCTGCAACTGATGACGCCAGGTAAGCAGCAGCGCGTGTCCGACTATTTTGGGCCCAGCGGAGCAGCGGCTGAGAGAGATTCGCCCTCAAAGAGGGACGGGAATTGCGAAGAGGACGAAGATGTGATTTTGGTCTCCGACGATGGAGCCGAGGGGCTGCCGCGAAATAAGAAGCGAGACTGTGAAGCAGGGCCCGCCACCCCAGGGTGCGAAAGGGAGCTTGTGGAAGTTTTGTCGGACGACGAGTGTGAGGCGAGTGAAACGGATGAGGCGATCGTCGGAGCAGCTAAGATGAGGTCGCCGCAAGGAGGTGCGAAGGGTGAACGGTTCAGGATTCGTGGGCGTAGGGTTCCAAACACGTCCATCCATAGCAAAATCACAGCGTGCTCCGCCGCAGGGCCGGAGATTGAGCTCACGGAGAGCAAGGCAGGCGGGGGGCGAGTCGAGCCGCAGATAGCACGGATTAGTCTAGACCTGAGTGCCGGAAGTAACGATGGAATCGAAGCAGAGGCTCAGAAGCAGCGCCTGCTTGCAGAGGACTTCAATCCCCGGAGAAAAACAGACGCTGGATTTTCTGCCGGCTCTCCCGCGCCATTTGTGCTCCTAGCGCGGTGCTTCTCACTCATGGAACAGGACAAGGGACGCTTGCGGCGGCGCAATGCGCTTGGTAACGTCTTTCGCGCGCTGCTGGCGGGCGCTCCCGAAGACGTTGCTCCTGCGGCGTACATCTGCGCCGGGCGCGTAGCGCCCGCGCACGAAGGAATCGATCTCAACGCGGGGTCTGCTGCGATCGCCGACGCGGTCGCGGAGGTCACTGGTGTCGCGCGCGCGCGCCTCTCCGCGGCATTTCTCGAGCGCACTGGCGCTCGCGCGGGCGACCTGGGCGACGTGGCGCAGAGGCTCCGTGGAGCGCAGCAGCTCCTGTCTCGACCAGCGCCGCTTAGCGTGAGGCGCGTCTTTGAGGGCGCGCGCTCGATTGCAGCAGAGAAGGGCGCGGGTAGCGGCGCGCGGCGGCGGGCACTGATGGTCGGACTGCTGCGCGGGTGCCGGGAAGAAGAGACGCGGTACCTGGTGCGGTTTCTGCTCCAGAACATGCGGATCGGTATGAATTCGACGCTCGTCGTGGGCGCACTCGCCTGCGCCGCCGAGGCGCACCATCGCGAGAGCGCGGTCCGCTCGGGAGAAGCGTTCGACAAGACCCATGTGCTTGCAGATAGCGGGAATGGCGTGCAGAGGTTTCCGCCCTCGCGACAGCATTCGGGCTCTTTGCGGAAACACGCAGGGCAGAAAGCAGGCCCGCATGGCTGGGCGGGTATTGAAGAGGAGGCGCTTCGCGGGATTGCTGCTGCGGCTGTGAGCGCGTGAGTACCCTAGGCACGCCAGGCACGCATCTCTGGCGCCCCGTGCCTGAGTTGTTGTATTAACGCATTGAACACTGCGACGCAGGTATGCACAGTGCCCTGATCTAGGGCGGTTGGTCGAGGCTCTTCATGCAGGTGGGGTTGCTGCCGCAGTGGAGTGCTGCAGAGTCGCAGCATTTGTTCCTTTCAAACCCATGCTTGCCAAGGTTGCGACGAGCATGCAGGATGCGATCGGGGTGCTTCGGAGGCGCGCGCGTGTGCAAGGCGCGCGTGCTGGGCCTATTCTCGTCGAATACAAGTACGACGGGCAGCGTGCGCAGATGCACGTCGGGTCCGGCGAGGGCCCTGGTGAGGGTGTGGAGAAGCTTTCGGGTCAACAGGCGCAAGGGGGGGGCAAGGCGGAACACCGAAGCGAGAAAGGGGCGAGCGCTGCAGAAGCGAAGGACGCGGGCACCGTCGCGGCGAGGCAGGTTGGAACGGACGCTGGGGGCACGTTCGCGGGCCGCCGTGCGCTGATTTTCTCGCGCAATGGCGAGGATTGCACCGCTCGCTTCCCAGACGCGATTGCCGCGGTGAGCGTGGCGCCGCCTGACTACCCCAAAAAAGCCCAGTGTTCGCTGCGCCTGTTTCTAGACTTGGTGCAAATTGCTGTGCGATGATTTGATATTGTGGGAACATCGTTGAAGCTCGTCAATTCCCTTTTTCGTTCCTTCTTTCCTTTTTCCGTTCATTCTTGAGGCGGAGGTGCAGGTGCGAGAGGCCTCCGTGAACGCACAGTTCCCGCGCGGTCGAGAGGTGGTACTTGATGCGGAGATTGTTGGTTGGGATCCGAAAACTGGCAGTCTGCTGCCATTTCAAGAGCTTTCAACACGCTCACGTGGGGGTGGGGGCGACACTGGTGCTG
>ENA-UOXV01002792-UOXV01002792.1-marine-metagenome-genome-assembly--contig:-NODE-2792-length-22317-cov-5.904995_pt1 | contig 22317 bp, 28 predicted proteins | sample MGYA00238165_ERZ766961 | MGnify/ENA primary metagenome ERZ766961 (study PRJEB28924, sample SAMN03173240) | marine metagenome | biome: Marine; feature: Water; material: Subsurface seawater | place: North...
TTGCCACGCACTTGCATCCAACATCTCCCCCTCTTCTCATTCCACTGCTTTCCTTTGCTGGATCTGCCGATTCTAAGCGGCAAGCATCACACGCCGCAGATCCCTGAGAAGCTTTTTCTCGCGGGCCACCCTTGGGGAATCGGTCTGACCACCCGCACTCCTGCTGTGCCTGACGCCAACCCTGAGGCCATAAAGCTGGAATGGCTGCGGGGCGTGGAGCAGGGTACCGGCACATGTCTCGCTTCTTCTGCGCTGGTCTCTTCGATCTTCCTGAGCTCCGTGCTGTGGACTATTACTGGCGGCTCGACGCCGACTCAGTGCTTCTTGCCCCCGTGCCGTACGACATCTTTGCACGCCTTGCAGACGCCGGCAAACAGTACGGGTACATGGTCGTGACCAAGGAGGAGTCTGTGGTAGTCGAGGGCCTTTGGAATACCACGCAAGCCTATCTCGATGCTGCACGCATCCAGCCGACTTTCCTTCGCAACCATGTTCGAAGCCCGCCCCCGCCCGCCCAGAAAGCCTGAGGTCTTTCGGGGCTGATTGGGTGTGGGATGGGCAGTTGACCTCGAGCGGCGAATGGAACCATGACATGTTTTATACCAATTTCGAGGTAACCCCGGACTCCGGCAGCAGGGTCGAAACTCTCGGCTGGCTGGAAGCCGATGACCCTGACCGTGCTGGCGATTCAGATTTCGTCTCTGTCTTTCTGGCGCTCGGACGCCTATCGCCAGTTCTTCGAGCACATCGACCGCAGCCTTGGAATCTACCACCACCGCTGGGGAGACGCGCCAATTCACCTTCTGGCAGTCGCGTCGCTCCTCGCAGAGTCCCAGGTCATGCCTTGGCCGAGCCTCTCTCCCAATTTCTCTTGATCTTGATGAGCGAGGTATGGCAGGTGATGCGCTTCGACGACCTCGGCTACTGGCACCAGTACTACGTCAACCTTCCACCTGCCCTGGTCAAAGAGAAAAATCAGTTACGCAGGAAGCGCAAGAGCAAGTCGGCGCATGCCAAAGACAGAGACGAATTGTGAAATTTGACCAGTTGGAGTGTGAAAAAAGAAAAACTTAAACTTGCCAGCGATATGCGGGTGGGGGGGGCACTGGCTCCAGCGCTGCTTGCCTTCTACACGATGGCACTGGTTAGTGAAGCGTTGGATTCGACGCAGCGCGCCGTTTCGAGACGCCGAAACCTCGCTTGGGTTGGTGTAATGGGGATGCCATGCAGATTGGGAGAGTTCCACGGAACCAGGAACACTGTTTCGAAGGGAGCTGATGGCCGTAATCATAGGGGAGCGAACTTGTCACCACACGCTGGATGTTTCCGAATCTTCCCTGTACAGGCGCAGGTTGCCACGTCGCGGAAATCATCACTGAACCTTGCCGAGACTTCAGGAGCTGGAAGTTCTGCGCAGGCTGACGCCGAGGCCAAGCTGTTGAAGTTTGACTTGGACCAGCAACGCGCAGCAAAGGAGGGGGGAGAAGGAATGGGCGGTGGAACCAGTGCGACGAAGTAAGTTGCCTACGTGCCAACAGTAAGACGAGCGTGATGCGATGCATCCGTGCACGCTGACCATGTCGAGCCGTGCAGGTGGGGAGCAGTTTACGCGGACCGCGAGGGGCTACGGCGGGCGGTCCACACTCTCGCGTTGGCCTCCACGCGGGTTTCACACCGATTCCTTTGCGGCGCCCTGACTGCCTTTCGGCTGAAGTACCATCCGCGGCTGGTGAACACCGCAGGTCATGCTCGGGCTGTGCGCGGGAAACGCAGACGAGGCGGTTGTAGCGCTTCGCGCGTGGGTCACAGCGCTCGGCCTTCCGCGCGGGCGGTGGAATCCTGCCCTGACACTCTCTTCAGCACACTCCTAGTTTGGTGCATGCCCTTGCCATGGAGCAGGAATCTGAAGCAGTTTGGGGTGAACCAGACTGCACGGCATGGACAAGGACGGAGTCGCACTGGACATGTCGTCCTTTGGATCCGTCTACATCAAGTACTCTAGCACCGGTGGAGAGGTCCTGCTTCTGCCTGTCGTTTATTGGCCTCGTCACGGAGCATTCATGCCTTTCCAGCCCCCTGATTCTCATCCTCCGCAACGGATCGCACTTCCCCGCCACAGATCATTCGTCTCGCACTTCCATCCCGAGCGCCATTACTCTGAGCGGCTGCTTCCATGCCCCCATGGCAGTTGCTAATGCTGCGCACTTTTTTTGCCCGCGCAGATTCTGGGCCCAGGCGACGCCAACCTCAATGGTCTACCCTTGCAGCATCCTCCCGCGCCCCCTTTCGCCCATCCCCGAAGAAGTTTCCCGTTGTCCCGACCTGCTTTCCCGTTCTTTGCCCCATGGACCGCATACCACTTTGCTTCAGTGCTGTGTTGGTTGACTCGGGCAGTGGTTTGCACCACCTGCAGGGTACGACGGCGCATTCCGTGGCGTGTACTTCAATCCGCAGCTCCAGGATGGCGAATTCCGGCAGTATGCGGTTGACACCGCTCGCCACCCCCCTTCCACCCTGTGTCGCTGATCGTGCGCGCCGCGCGAGTAGGTCTTGCCCCTTGATCTCTTCGACGGAGAGGTCGAAGCGCAGCCCTGTGGAGAGCAGGAGCCTCAAGACCTTGATGCTTCTCGGCAAAGCCTCGTCACGTCCTCGACACCCGCTCGTGAGAGCACGAATAGTTCTGCAGCGCAGACGGCTACGGCAGCGGTGAGCTTCTCCCGCGAGAGATTCGACAAAGAGCTCGCGGAGTTTCTTCCGTCGGTGAGTTCTTCACCAACGCCCAGCGACGACTGTCCCTCCCTGAGCGCCTCGCAAACTGCCCTGACGTGCACTCACGGGAGAAACTGCGCAGATGCAAAGCACTCTGGATGCACTCGGTGCATCCCTGGATGTGGTGGATGTAGACGTCCCATCGGCTTCTGCTCGACTGCGGCTATCGGGACCGGCAAGCCTGCGCTTCGGTATCGAGGACATGCTACTGTCGCGTGGTGTCTTTCAGGCCGTGCACTTCGAGTGACCGACACCGGAATCCAGAGGCGACAGAATCTGCATAGCAATGATTCGTTGGCAGCTCACGGGAAACATGTTTCCCATCACGGCCGCTTCGTGACAGGTCAATTTCTAGCAAGATTCAAGTGCAGAACGCCAGCGCGTGGCAAGCCACAGTGAACACTCCAGGCACATGCGGGAGCCGAGAAGAGTAGTAAACCGAATATTCGAAAGGCACGTGGGGAGTTCACGGGGGGCGGGGTCATGGGGACAGTTGGCCAGGCATCTGGAAGATGTGCATCTTCAGTCAGGAGGTGATCCCCAGACGAAAATCCTGCACAAATTTGGTGCTGGAAATGATGAACAAACTTTAGTTAACCACGGAATGGCGATGCGCGTGGGCGTCGCCGCGCCCCTGCGGACACTAAGGCATGTTGTTTCTGCCAACCCTGGCGGATTTTCTTCCGGAACCTGCATGCCTGCCCGGCAGCGGCATCCTCTAAGCTTCCTAGTGGCTGCTTCCTCCCCCCGTTCGAGCGAAGCCGGGCACGGGTGGGGTGTGCTCAACCCTCGCCAGGCATGCATCTGGGGGGCTGCGCATGGGCCCAGATTGGGCGTGGAGTCTATGTGTCCGAATCATCTGGGCAGAGCACATGGATGGGCCAGGGGGCTGTACTACGCGCCGCCCGAAGAAAAGATGCCAGATGACGACGAGGATGGAACAGAGACGGATGACACTTTCGAAAGGTGGGCCAGTCCCGACCTCAATCGCCCACGGCGGCACTGCATACGCCAATCACCATCTGATGACTGTCATGGTCTTACTTTCAGCAAGGGGGGTACCGTTGAATTGAATGGTTCCTTCCATCCTCGAAGTGCGGGGTTGACGGATCCCGAATCTGAGCAGGGACGGTTCGCGTCCGTTGCCGCGGGGGATCGAGGAAGACGGCATCGCCCACTTGCACATTCAGCACACGTAAGCCAATCGAATCCTCTTCACGTTCCGCTTGGTCTGTCAAGGTGCTGTAATTCATGGCAGTTGCTTCGGCTGACACCGTTCTAATGTGTACGACCCTGAACAAGGTTGCTTCTGAACCGCACGGCGGTGGTTAAGAAGGGCGGCAAGGTCATGAGCTTCTCCGCGGTGGTGGTGTGCGGAAACGGCAAGGGTGTTGCAGCAATTGGCAAAGGCAAGGTGCGTGTTTGTTTGTGGGTGGCTGCAAGGTTCCCCGGTCCGCAAGCACTTGTGGCGACGCCGCAATAGATCCCCCGAGGCGCGTGTGCAGCACGGGCTAGGGCGATGACCAGTCTTATATGGACCATTGAATGAGAAGTGGCGTGCTCACAGGATAAAGAGGCTGGCAGGGCTGTCGAGAAGGCGATTAGGCGTGCGCACAAGCCTATCAACATGCATTACTTTGAGCTGTACGATTTGAGGACGGTTTTCCACGACGTGACCACGAAGTTTAAGAGGACCAAGATTATTATGATGGCTGCCCAGGAGGGTACGGGGCTTCTCGTCAACAACACTATCAATCTCATTTGCGAGGCCATCGGAATTCAGGACCTCAAGGCCAAAATCCATGGCTCCCACAACACGCACAACACCGTGGCTGCGTTCTGGAAAGCACTCAAGCTGGTCCAGACACCAGAGGAGGTGGCCCGCAAGCGCGGCAAGGCCGTTGTCGACATGGCATCCCTCCGTGCTGGCCTTGGACCCGGCCATACAACCCTCTTCCAAAAGTCTTGGAAGGTAATTGTCCCCTTCAAGAGTTGTGAGTTGGAACTATGCTTCTCCAATACACCCCCAACCACCCTCTCAACTGCGACGGGTCCCATCAGCGGCCCGCCACTGATCGCGTGGGGGTGGTGCGGCAGCCTGCGCTTACGCCGTACACACCGCTGTTCCAACCCCCCCCGGAGGGCGTGTCCCGCGAAAAAAAGGATCCAAAAGAACAACTTCTTCACGGAATGGACGAAGCTCTGGTAGAGTATTATTCTGATATGCTTGAGGTGTCACAAGATCCGCAAGGTCGCTACCCAGACAGAGTGTGCCTGCGCCGCAGCGCGTCTCCGGGCTGTGGGGAGGCCGTTGCTGACGTGCCAGTGCCATTCGCAACCTTGCCCGTGCCTGAGGGCGAGGCCTCTTTTGGATTGCTGAGTCGGGCGCCGGGCGGCAGGCGAGACAGGAGAAACGGAAGTCAACAAGGGCTCTACGACCCCGTAGGCGGCTTGGGCGCCATAAGTTTTACCGGAAAACTCCAGGGAGATCTGCTTTCGGTATCACACGCGCGCTGGCCGCGCTACGCAGTTTCGATGGTTGTGCAGACCACTGAACGTTCTGAAAGGAAGATTTCAATCTAGAAAGGGATATTTTTACTTTAGTGAAGTAATGGGACGCCCAGTCTGGGCAGCGTACCCACATCCCCCCTGCTCCAGCCAGACCCACTGCTCTGGTGCCTCTCCTGGTCTGCGTTCGTTCAGTCCGGGCGCGGACCTTTGGATGCTCACCACTGCTCGCCCACGGGCGCCTCACCCTGGGCACGTCCACGCTTGCCACGGGCAAGGTCGCGAGCGGGGGTGGAAAATCTGCCCGGATCAAAGGCGGAGAGGTCCACGCACTTACAGCGGCCATCAAGAATCAGCTCCGTCATGGCAAGACCGGTGACGGGCGCCCAAAGAATGCCCCAGCAGTTGTGCCCCGCCGCCATGTACGCGTTGGTCATGCCTGGAATGCGACCCATGTAGGGCATCGCGTCTGGGGGACACGGGCGCATGCAGGCTTGCTGGATGTCGGAGCCCTTGCTCGCGAGGGAGGCCATGGCGGAGAAGGAGCGCTCGGCGGCGGCGACGCGTGCAGGATCTGCGGTGATCTCTTCCGGTGCCACATTCTTGAGCTGTGCATTGTCGAGGTACTTGGAGCCGCCGATCCCGCACATGTAAATTTCGTTTGAAGCGCGCGGGTAGACCTCAAGATGGCACCTGCCCCACCCGTTGCGCCACAACATTACAGACCGGTCGCCGTGCTGCGAGGCGCAAGCAAGGAAGCGACCCATTCATGTCCTCAGCGCAGAAGAGGGCGTACGGATCGACGGCCTCGTCCGTCTTGAAGACGATCGAGGTCGATCGAACTCCCTCCATCGGCACCGAAAAGCCAGGAAACCAGTCTTCAGCCATGCACGACCTGCCACTTCCACCCCTCAGCGCGCGCCCACCCCCACCGCCCGGGGCCAGGGCGGTTGCACACCAAGGACCCATAGCGATGACGACACAGTCGGCCTTGACGACTGCGCCGTCGACGATGACCCCCACGACAGTGTCGCCTTCAAGTTTCATGCCCTCAACTTTGCCGATTTTGACTTGAGCCCCTTTGGCCACAGCTGCGTCCATCATCGCTACTCCACGTCGCCCCCCCCGCCCAAGCCACGTTAGGATCCCGCCTGGACGGTGTTTTGGCTTCACGCAGATGCGGATTCGGTGAGCGCACAGGGGGAAACCTGTCGTGAGTTCCAGGGGTGTCGTTTGGGCCGTTTCGGTGTCCATCAAGCTCGCCTTGGCGACGTTCTGGTCCAGCCACACGGGGGCTTCACCCTTCCCCACCGCACTCTGTGTGGCAGCATCACTTTCAGCTCCTTACTAGGAGCAAAGCAGGATTTCAACTCCTTACTGGGGCTGAGGCAAGATTTCCCGCAATACCTCGACAGCCTTTGAGCGCTTCCCACTTGCGACGCTGAGCGTGGGGAGTTTCCTCCAGCCTTTGAGCCCAAGATCCTTTGCCAGCTGCTCGTGCATGTCGAACGAAACTTCGTGAAGCTTGCGTGTTGGTCCAGAACCCCACCCACGCGCCAGGAAACCGCCTGCCTTGCCAGAAGCTGCAGCAGCGACAGACGAGCGCTCAATTACAGTGGCACTCACGCCGCGGAGCGAGAGCTGGTATGCAATCGAAGCAGACACGATGCCGCCACCGCATACAACCACACTTTGAGGTTGTTCGGCCATGATTACTCTCACGGCTGCGCCACCTCGTACCGATCTGCGATGATCACTGTGAGTTTGTCGATGAGCACCCAACTCATCACCAAACCCCCGATCAGCGCGGCCTTGCCCAGGATGGGAGGACCTTACCGCAATCGAGAATGTACGATCAACTTCGGGGGCAACGTGTAAGCCGAGACGGACACCGCAAGGAGGATAAAGAGGATCCCTGCCGCGGCACACCTCATAACACGCCAGCGCCTTGGCGCCATATGTGGACGAATCAACTTTTGCACTGTTCGATGCTCCTTTGTGTACGATGCTGTGCGCGTCGCAAACCAAGTAACCGGGCAGCATTTATTTTGAACGCTTGGCCACTTTGATTGTACCAAAAAGGCATTCTCACCGCCCTCTGCTAGCGAGAATGGTGGGTGGCTGGTGGGAGGCCAAGGTGACGGGAAAGCCGCCCTGAATTTGACGCGCCGGTGCTGGCTCCGGGTCGAGGTAGAGCTTGGCAAGGACTTCTTGGTCCGCAAACGAGTCGCGCACCAGCGGATGGATTTCAGCCTGCACAAGCGAACATTGCCCACGCAAAAGTCAGCGTCCATTTACGGTGCAACTCATCGAGATAACGCAACTGATAGGAGCGGAGCATCTTCCAGCCACTTCATCGGCTCAAAACCAGCCAACAAGTAGAGTGGTGGGCAGATATCGACCTACCTTGGGCACAAGCAGACCGCCGAGCTGCTGATTGGGAGACATGGTAGGACCGGTACCCCCATTCTGGGCCGAGATAATGCTGTTCTGCAGACGCGCCTCGCGGTCTTGGACTGCACGGAGCTGCGACTCCAGGTGCTGTCGTTCTGCTGCCCGCATTTCTTGTAGCGGCGACGATCCCATCGCGCTAGTCAAAGGCGCCTGCGCGTAGCTCTGATATGGAGAGGTGGCCTGGAACGGCGGGATGAAGGTGGGCTGACTCGAGTACAGGGCCTGCATTGGCGACCCCGCCGCAGCCATGGCAGCTGGCGTCACTGTCGTCGGGGCGAAGCCCGCAGAGGCGTAGAGGCGCTGGGCCTCTGGAAGCTGCGGGGGTGGCGAGCGAGAGACGTACGCAGGAGAGGGCGAAGGCTGGCCTGCCGGCTGGGTTGAGTAGATGAAGGCGCGGGGCACGTAGTCTGGGATCTTATCACGCTTCTGGTACTCGAGGTCGAAGCCGTACGTGTTAGCCAACTCAGTGTTGAGTGCATCCATCGCTGCAGGGGACGAGCCACGGGCGATGAAAGCCTCGATAATGCCGTCCACCTTGCTCAGCTTCTCCGGCGCGACGAACTGGTAGAAGGCCATCAACCGCTGGCGCAGCCCGCGCATCCGTGCATACTGTACGTCCTCAGGCGACACCCCCGGCCGACCCATGCCCGGGTCCTGCATGAGCGAATGGGGCGATGCTACCGGGGAAGTCATCCTGAGCGCCTGTGCTTGCCCAGCAGCGCGGACCGTGCCCGTGGCACTCAGTCCTTCCTGATTTGAAGGCGCAGCCCTCTCCTGCTGCCGGGAGGGCTCCGCGGCTGGAGACCGATGCTTGTGAGGCGAAATCGGCGAGGAGCGGTTAATGGGCCGGTGCGAAGGGTGCAGCATGCCGTCACCGGTCCGGCTCTCCGTGAGCGCCGGCACGCCCTGCGAGGGAGATCTCATACCCCTCACACTCTTGCCTTGCTGTGCCTCCTCCTGAGCAGCTCGACGGTCGTCATCGAGGAGCTGGGCAACACGGGAAGCCTGCTGGTCCAGATCAAGCAGCATTTGCGCCCTCGCATCGGTTCCGAGCATCGCCCCGGCCTCGACCGTCTTCGCTGGATATCGCCTCGACGGCGACTGTGACATTATCTGAGAGCTTGATGGCAGACCCAGAGAACTCTTTCCTCCAATGCACTCTGCACCCAGCAGAAAGGTGTGCAATCTAGGCCGACGTCGTCCCAAGGCACACAGCAAGTTGTCTCGGCCTACGCGGCGTGCTCTGGGGACACTGAGACTTCCGCGGACGGGGTGTTGACTGATTTTCTTGGAGTACAGTAACTGCTCATTCTGTAAAGCGCACCATCGCCCCGTACAACGCTTGCGCGATGGCGCGCCAGCGAGGAGAAATGGGGTTGGAACAAAAAATGCGTGAGCCAACTCTTCGAAGATGGCGAACCGCGTCACCTTTGATGGCTTGCCTTGTTTGCCGTTTAGTTCTTCCCGCTTCTTCGCTTTACGGTGCTGCAGAAACTGGCTCCTCAGGGCAGCCTGCTTCTGCACTTACGCGAAAGGCGCACAAGTCCCATCAGATACTTGGAAGGAAGCGTGACGTCTTGGGCGGGAATCAGAGGGTATTCGAGAGAGAAACTCATGTAGGGTGTTGTGCGGGACTATTCGCGTGCTTTGGCGCAAGTGAACGGGTTGAGGGCATACCGGCGGAGGAGGCCGGCAAAGCGTCGTTTCGCAGGGCAGCGGGAGGCGCGGCATCCGCTTGGCTCGCACTGATGATAATTCAGCAGACCCTATCATCAGGGAGGGGACAGGCGACCCACACGAGCCACTTCTTGTTGGCGACTTCATCGCCCGCACCCGCTGCTCCGTTGTCCGACCAGGTTTCTCCAGCTGCAGCCGGAAGGTCGCTTTGCGAGAACGCGCTGCGAGCACGGCAGGTCTTGCTGCATGGGCTCGACACAGGGATCCTTGAACCATCAGTAGGCCTGATTCCGACGTGGGCGACACTCACGGCCACCATCTGGGCGGCGTCCCTGGTGCAAGGTCTCGCGAAGGCGCTCGGGTTTTGCCCACCTTTGTGCGTGCGGAGAACAGTGGCGTGGTGTTCTGAGCGCTGCGACCTGTGACAGGATGGTGCTAAATGAGAAAGTGGACACCCGGGAGAGGAGACACTGATAACATGGAGGCCGCCATTCACAGCCACATGTACAGCAACTCGGTGCGATACAAGGCTACTGGGAGCGAGGGTTTTGACCGAGCCCCCCTCGAAGCTGCCTGTGAAATTTTGCAGTGCACGGGTGCGACATCAGCGATGATTTTTATGGACTGAATATCTGTGAGGACTTTGACGTACGCGTGCATGCGACGCGCTGATGAGTAAAACGATTCACCATTCACGTCCCCGGCGCAAGCGCGCGAGGCCTCGGTGCTTGGCATCGTGCGGTGTCATTTCTCCACCTCTGGGGCCGGATCTTGGATACCGAGAAGTTCTTGAATCCCACGGAGCACCAGCGCGATCTGTGCCTGCATTTCCGACGCTTCATCCGCTAGAGCGTCCGCACGGGCCTGCCGCAGCAATCACCGCCGCGTCAAAAGGTATGTCCCCGTGCGCCAGGTCGCCCTATCACATGCACACGGGGATTGACGGACAACACATGTCCACTCAACCTCCACCTTGCTCTGATGTCTATCTGCAGATATCATCGGTATCAAAGGGCTGAACCGATCTCACCTGCAAGGCGTCGCACTTTTTTGCAATGAAGTCCAGCGCCTGACACGCAATCGCACTCAGCATCCGGCGGGCTAGCGTTTCGAAAGGATCGGAGGGCTGTATGCCTCGGATGGAGTCAGCTGTGCGTAAAAACCCAAGCCGACGGCAACCAGGATATGCGCAGTGTCGTGCACCGCAGCCTGCATGTACAAATCACAGCCGACATTCACAAGTGCCTTCATGTTGCTGCCAGTCTCACTTGCCCCACTTCCAGCTTCTCCAGATACGCTTGTATTTTCTTCTGCCGGTCATGACGTCAAGTTTCAGTGTGGGACACTATCGCTCGGTGATTGTGGCCGTGAGACATGGCAGGCACCTTTCCGCTGGTTTCGGCGCTGGAGCACCTCGACCGTTGAGCGCAGCTTCTCGAACTCCTGCGATAAGTGCTTACTCAGCCCTGCGCGAGGCGCCGCAGATGGACGGGGAAATGGCCGCTTTTTCACGAGGAAGGCACTCAACTGGCTTCTCGGCAAATGCACCCTGCGTGCTAAAGAAGGAGAGAGACCTCGAGCTCCTTGACGACCTCCCAGCGTGCCTCGGTCGCCTGCTCCAACCGAACCTTGAGCGTGTCGTCCATAAACCGTGTATACCGCTCCACCTTCTCGTCCACGGTTTCTCCTCCGGGCCGCCGCAATGCTCCAGCCTCGCCACTCAGCGACCTAGTGTCACAGGCTCTCGCCCCCAAGCCCCTGGACGAAACGCCGGCGCCCCCATCGAGCCCAAGAGACAAATGTGGTACATCATGCGCAGTCTCAACAGCAGAAACGCCAGGAGGATGTGCACCGACGAGTACTGCCTTCTCTACCTGCCGCTGCTCGCCGCCACATGCAGCAGCAGCTGCTACTGTGGCCTGCGAAGCAGTAGCGTGCGGAGACTGTGCTTGAATGGCCGAACGCGCTTGCCCCGGCTGTATGGCAGCTGCCTGCCCAGTGGTGACCTTGGCAGCGAGTCTATCACGCTTGAACTGCGACATGGGGCGGGCATCCTCCTCCATGTCCAGCTTGCCGATTGTAAAGAATCCGAGAAGTGAAAAGTGGGTAAGGGTGCTTATTGGCGGATTGCTGTGGTCAGCTCCTTCTCGGCAGGGGCGGGGGTATGCGGGAGGACGATTCGGCGGAGGCTGGCAGCCCAAAAGATCATGCAGTCCCTGGAGCAGTAGATATCCAAGGACCGGCAGAGCTGAACTCGGACCTGTTTTACCGCATGAAGCTAAAGCTATGGGACCGCGACCGAGCCACGGGAATGGTGCGGACCCCTTACGACAAGGTTTCCCCCGAGGACAGCAGTCATTGGAATGTCGGGACAAGGGTGATCGTTACAGAGCCTGGAGACATGTACGAAAACTGCGCAGGACGCATTCTGGAATACCGGTGCCACCCCGCTGCTTGACTTCCGCATGTGACGAAGGCTTCGCGAGCGCCCCGCCCGATGCGATGCAGGGGAATGACGGCTGCCTCTGAATCGCTTTAGCCATGTTTGGCACCAGCAGTTTGTCCTAATCCTCGTGGTGTACCTTGCAGGGGCCGCGACGTGTACTCGATCATGATGGAGAATGGCTGCAAGGCGTCTTACGCAGCGTTCCACTTCCACAGATGCTCCACACAGACGGGCGAGCCAGGCCGGAATCTGATGTTGGAGGGGCGCGGAGTGATCTTGCCGGCCGAGGCAAGTCAAGGATCACAATCGGCGGGTACGAGGGGGCAGACTGAGAGCAACAAAGAGGGCCAAAAGGAGGTTCTCAGACATCCGCAGAAAGGCAGGGCAGGAGGCGAAGATACATCCGATAAGGCGGGAGTCAAGGAGAAGGGGGGGCATGGAAGCAGTGCATCGATGGGTTCTCTGTCGCAGTTGGCGCCTGCCACACGTGTGCGTGTTGTCCGCGCTTACGGAGGTGAGACAGTGAGAGTTCTTTATCCTGTCGCCGCCAGGGTGCCTTATCTCAGCGTGCCGCGAGCTACGAGCGAACGCGGGTTTGCATCGCCTTGCGGCGTAGCACTACTGAGAGACTCAATCGTGGGATTCGCGTGCAGGCGGGCTGCTTACCGCAGACAAGGTGCAAAGTGGGGTGATCACGTCCTTCCAGCACGGGTGGTACTACCTAGTGCTCGACGGCTCCCAGAAGCAAACTTGGTGCCGCAGGCACTCACTCGTGGTGCGCACGAGTCTTCCTTACTAGAGCGACGTCTCACATGTATGTTCTTTCCTGAGTCGCGACTGGTTGGCAGGTGATTGGCGACGCAGATGACACTGCGCTCGGATACTCGAAAGGAGACAAGGAGCGGAAAGGTGGTGCCGAGGGGGAGGAGAGTGGTGTGGCCTGCAAGAAGCGTGCTCGAGGTGTGCGAGAAGAAGGAGATGGAGCAGATGCCGGCGACGATGAGGTGGATGATCGGAGGGCGAGGTTGAAGACGGGCAAGGCGGAGGACGGAGCACGAGCCGCGGGCAAAGGTGGAGGTGGGCTCGGGCGAAAAGCAGGTGATAGCGCACCCCAGTCTACACCGAATTCAAGACATACAATTTCAGCGCGTCGCGCGTGCAGCATGTGCAACGTAGCCTGTGCGCATAGCGAGTCATGCGTAGTGCTGCAAAAACGATGGAGTCCCTGGCATGTCGAGCTCTATTTGACAGTTGCATGCTCTGATGCAGGAAAAGGCGGTGCGGTGAAGGAGGACACAGCGAGCGCAGGAGAGGGAAGAGTAGACGACAAAAAGACGGAAGAGCAGCGGGCAGCCGCGGAAGAGCGTCGGATGGCTGCTGAAGAGAAGCGGCGGAAAGAGGCTCAGGTGATTCTGCCTACCTCGGACTTGTGGCCTGATGCCCTCTCTGCAGCCATCACGACCCTCTGCATCCTAGTGTTTAGGGGATGCGATTCAAAGCTGGCGGGTTGTCAGGAACTATAATCGAAGCGTAATCTGTTTCAAACCTGATTTTGGCTACCCTCACTCTTTGAACAGGCGCGGGAGGAAAAGCAACGGAAGGAGCAGGAAGAGGAGAGGGCACGGCAAGAGGCGGAGGCCAATATGACGCAGGAGGAGCGCGACGCGCGAGAGGCCGCTCGCCTCGCAGCAATGCTCAATCGGTGCGCGCGCTACCCGAGCAGGACACGCCTGGCGGGGGCAGGCTGCTTGTGTCTAAAATTTTGCGGGCCGCCAGGAATCCGCGGCGACGGGGGGCGCCAGCACCTGTCCTCGACCTGCCTCCTCTCCTGGTGCCGCCTTGCTCCCAGGCGTCCTACAAAATCGGCAACATTTTGCCGCAATCTATCACAGGGTCGAATTTGATTGCTGTCTCCAAACCTTGCATCTCCCCTCTTCCTTCCCTTGTGCCTGTCGCGCGAATTCAGATTCTGACTTGGTCGCGCGCAAGTAGCCAAAGACTTCGAACAAGGGCAAGGCATCAAAGAAGGGCCAGGATGCTGGCGACTAGTGGGGATCGGATACTCATGTGCCGCGTGTTCTACAAAGCTTTTTAGCGGCTCAGAAAATGCATGCTGAGCACATTGTCACCTTGCAGGGCCTGAATCTGAGAGTAGGAATCCCCAGCCCGCAAAATATAAATGCCAGTTGCACTACGTACACCACCACCTGCTCTCCGCGCATGCTACACACGCTGATCCACGCGATACTGTGTCCCATCTGGCCGTCCCTAACCTTCCCATGGCTCACTTGCACCTTGTCCCCTTCCAGCTGCAGAGGAGCGCGATAGGTCTCGCCTCTCCACGCTACTCGCAAAAGGGGACTCAGACACTGCCAAACCAACTTGCCGCGCCCGCGACTGTCTTGGTAATATCGACACAGAGTGCGAAGGCTTCCGCGCCGATTCCGAGCGAAACGTCGACGATGTCCGCCGGCTTGCAGTGCCGTAGCGACTGTGGCAAGGCTCCCGACGCCTCGGGCCGTCTTGTGTAAACCCTCCCGAAGCTCTGCGCCGGAACAGCCGACGTTGAACACTGGTCGCAACCAGCAACAGCCTCCGCTTGTTCTTCTACTGCCGCCCGCCGCGTGTAGACCCGCCCGAAGGCCTGCGCCGGTGCCCGCGCAGCCTTGCCTGGTGCTTGGTCAGGTACAGGGCGATTGGTTGGGGCGATGAATGACATAAGCTGAGTTCCAAAGCTCTTCGCCGGAACAGCCGACGTTGAACACTGGTCGCAACCAGCAACAGCCTCCGCTTGTTCTTCTACTGCCGCCCGCCGCGTGTAGACCCGCCCGAAGGCCTGCGCCGGTGCCCGCGCAGCCTTGCCGGGTGCTTGGTCAGGTACAGGGCGATTGGTTGGGGCGATGAATGACATCAGTTGAGTGGCGAAGCTACTTCTAGCCGTAATTGTAGCAGCACCATCCGTGCCGCTGTTCGCTGTGGCGCTGTTGGAGTGCGATGCAGTCCCAGTCTTGAGTCCGTTGCTTTGCGCGGCTCCACGTGTGTTGGCCAGCTCTGTTGCCCTTTTCGATGCCCCTGTCTCCGTTTCCTTTTGCCACAGCTTCAGGGAATCATCCGCGCTGAACGAAGACGCCCCACATGGCGAAGCCGATGCGGTCACAGCGGCCTTCACGGGGGCTGGCTCCAAGCTGGCTGCGCGATCACTTTTGTGCATCTGAGTCTGCTCTGTCACGTCCACTGGGGACTCAGAGAAGCGTCGTGCAGTCGACGATTCACGTCGTAGGAGCGGTGGAAACGTGAAGACACGCCAGAAATTGGTGGATGAATCCTGCAAGCGTTGACGCGGGCAATTGCGGCCTGAGATTACTGATGGTTTTCGCAAGTCGGAAGCACAGGCTGCGTCATTCTCGGATCATCAATACATTTGTTGTGAGCGGCCGGATATGAACCTCAATGTTTTGCCCCAAAGACATCTGTAGTTGGCCATGCGTGCTGCACATAGAGCGCGACGCAAGGTTCCCGGGGCGGCACTTGTCCACAGAACACGTCGCTCCCGCACGGATCAATGAGAGGCGCGGGGTCGCCACACCTGCTGAGCACGAGCGAAACGTTAGAGATTGAGACAAATCCCGATTTGATCCTTCATTCCGCCCACGCCCCCCGCCCCCCTATGCCGCATGCAGTGAGCTACCACGAACCACGGCGCTGTCTGCTACTAGAGGCGCGCCATGAGGTAAGTACCCATGACCAGTGGACCGCCCCCCGGGCCAGACTGCAAATCCCCAGAGCGGGTAGGAGAGCACTGCAAAAAGCCGTGACTGCCGGGAGAAAACAGCTGAGGATGAGCCCCATGATCGCGGCCATCGGGCGAGCCGTCATCTTAACAGTTACCAAGAGTTTTGGCGGGGTTTCGGCCATTCCGAAGGCGAAAATAAATGAAAATAAACAGACATGTTTGTCTACGAGAATTTCTACGAGTTTGAGTTTGAAAGAGACTCGATGCCCGAGGAGGCTCCCAGCAAGGCGGAAGCGTACCAGATGCTTGCCGGAAACATCGCCCGTCTGCACGTAAGTGTCTTTCGGAGCCATGTTCAAATCTCACTCGCTTTTGTTCGTGGGGGCCTGCGCTGATGCTACCCAAACGCTTTTGCGGCAGGGGTCTGTCTGCACGATGACCCAGAACCTCGACCAAGTCCGCAACTGCAGCCAGGAGAGTCTGCCCTACGTACTTCAGCCATGAAGCTGAATAGCTGTCGCCACGAACACTGCTTAGGAATCGCGGGTTCAGGCCGTCGGCACTCGGCTCGTTTCTGCGGGCGGCTACGCGGACTGATTCCAGCAGAGTATCAATACTCTGCTCGTATTGCGCTGCTGAAGCTCTTTGTCTGAGCAGGCTTCCTCGGAGCTTGCATCGACTCTCGGCGAAGCTCTTTCCTCCGCACGCTGATTTGTTGTGGCGGCTCTGAGAATGTGCCACACAGCAGGGCACTCCGCGCTCCTGGCGCTCTCCTTCTTCGCAGCTGTTGGGGTGTGCACGGACGACTGGGGAGTATTTAACAAGTTGGAAGTCGAGAAGCCCCCTGAGCCCGGCGAGTGGGACATTCTAGCCAAGATAAGGGACACCCATCCAGCGGATTCCGCCGCGAAAGCCTGGGCGGACGATTTTCGACGCAAGAAACAAATGTGCTGGGATAGTCAGGGAAGTGGCTCCGGGAAACGCTGCGAGGGGCAGAAAAAAGAAAGCGAGGAGGCGGTGTTCCATTTTGCAGTGAGGAAGGCAGGGTGCAGAGCGGCGGTTATGGCTGCGGAACTGCCCCCGCTGCTCCGGTGCCTTCGTGCCGCGCTGAAGAATCAGGTCCTTCTTGAAACGGAGAATTGGGACGGGGAACGCGGTACTGAACGGTGCATGAAGGCTTTTGCCGTCGGACAAGAGAGTAATCCTGGGAAGTGTGAGGGGCATCGGCTCAGTCTTGACATCACAGCTTTAAACCTTGCCGTCGCCAAGGTGCTTGCAGATATGGGTCGCCCGGACCTAGCCCTGGAGCAGCTCCGGTCTGCGTGCCCGAGTCGTTTGGTCGTCTCCATGGACGCGGCTCCAGTCCACACAGCGCTACACGCAGTGATGCGCACGCTCCAACGCAATTGTCTCTCTCAACTATCTGAACTTGGTTTGGTTCCGCCGGAGGAACAGTGTGCACTATTGCAAGAGTAACAACGTGCACGGTGCACTTCAGCGTGTAGCAGCGTAAATGCGTGCAGCATTGCAGCAGTGGATGCAATCACATTGCAATAGTTGGAGCAATTACACTTGCATTAGAATAAAAGAGGGCCTTGCCGCGGGTTCTAGCCAAAGACATGTGTGCACATGGAAGGGTCATGGTCTGGCGAGCCCTCGCCCCCGCAACAGTGGTGGAGCACCTCCAACGGCTCCGAGGGCTGTGCAAGAAGCCTCGCAGAAACCTCTTCCTCAACCCGAGCCTGCTCTGCTTCGCTTCGCCCACCCTCTCCGCGCGCTGCTTTCAGCGCCTGCACGTGCCGTGCAACCGACTTGGCTGCTTCAAGGTCTAAAGCGTCCACAGGCGCAGCGCCCGCTAGGTTCTCGCGCAGGGGATCCGCGCCTCGCTCGATCAGCGCTATTATAAGCTCTTCGTCCCGCCCGGTGCACGCAACCTGGCACCCGCAGCAACCCAAGTAAGCGCCCCGTGCATGCGCGAGTTTGGGCCTGGCGTGGCGTACGTGCAACGTCGTGTTGCCATGGTAGTCGCACGAATCCATTTCTGCGCCCCTAGCAAGCAGCATATCCACGATGTCAAGTGCCCCGAGCGACCCTGCCCGCCAAATCGGTGTTGCTCCGGTGCCGTCGCGAACGTCCGTCAGTGTTTCTGGCTGCTCAAGGAAGAGGCGCACAATCGCCGTGTGGTTCTTTGAGCAAGCAAGATGCAAAGGCGTCATATCGCAATCATCTCTCGTTGGAACGTTCACGCTCTCAGTCCCTGCCGCACGCAGCAACTCCTTGACAACCTCCAAGTGCCCGGCGCTCGCTGCCGAATGCAGGGGCAGCCAGCCACTCTCCCTATCTGCCTGACTTGCATCTGCTCCCCTGTCCAACAGAAGTCGGACTATTTGCTCCCTTCCTGCTGCCGCAGCCCAGTGCAGTGCTGTCCTCCCGCTGTCCTGGTCGACAGCATTAATGGCTACTTCTGCGGTGCCTTCTAGGCGCATCTTGTCGAGAGCAGCGCTCACCACAGGAAGGTCGCCCACACGGCAAGCCGCAAACAGGCTGGGCTTCCCTTGTCTGTACGATGCCTCCCACTCAGCAACATAGACCGCACCACCCCGCAGCCGCACGATTTCTGTTGTCCCTCTGCGCCCTGCACTCGATTCCCTGAAAGCAGAGTGCAAGCGCACCGCGGAATGCCACCCACCGGCAGCCTCCCCCCCCCTTGCAAATACGGAGACACCGATCGCGACGATAAGCATCCCCGGTGCGCATCTTTGCCTGCAATTCATTGACGAGTACGAAGACGCCAGCCCGAGATCCCACACACTCTCCTTCCAGGATCCCACCAAGATGAAGGTCGACGTTCGACAGGATCGGCAATTCCCGATCCCGACAATCCGTGATCACTACCCGAGGCCGGCAGCGAAGTCGCCTCTGGTCCTTTTGGGTATTGCTTGCAAGAGCTACCGCTGCACGACGGTGATTCACTCCGTGATGATCCCACCGGCAATTCCATCTGGAGCGTCGTGGCTCCAGCCGCCTCCCGGTCTCGTCAACCCCTCAACTGGGTGTTTTACAATTATCGGGTGATCCGCCCACTGCACATTACTCCGATACTAACCATGCATCCAGTGCATGGATTTCCCGGTGCGAAAGTGTGACAGTCGGAGAAATGAATCGACTGGGCTACAGGTACGGATCTTTGGTGAGCGAGGAATCTGCGGCAGCTACAATGGGATCTGAGATCCGAAATTGGCGAACGGGTCGCGTTGAGGGATTTGCGCGCGTTTTCAACTTGGTCTCGATCATCAACATAGTGCGCGGTGTAGCGCATGGGCGAGAGCTCGCAACGTGCACTGCTGTCCGCGCTGCTGGTTCGCATTTAGAAGTCTGCATCTTCGATGCACCCATCGGACGTTATGCAGACTTTGCGCAGCGCGAGGCGCGACTACAGCACGAAATCGTGGAATTCACAGATACCACAGGTTCGATAGGGCGTGGAGTGATGTGTACTGCGTGGAGCGATGATGCGTATCGTAGTGAGCGAATCCAGGACGACGCAGACTATCACCACCAGGTCACTTCGCAAAGCCCGGCTTCAAAAGTAGCCGAACGCTGCGATCCATGCAAGCTCACACAGAAGAGTGGAACTCCAACAGGTTGGGCGATTCTACACGGGAGTGCTGTGGCGTGATGATCTGTTACCGGTGCCCCGATACCTCGAGCTCGTGGTACAGGCACATATGGAGTTGGATAGTCGGCTTGGCACCGACCGTTTCTTACGGAACCTGCGCCAGCACACCTTTCTGGGCGATGGCACTCATCTTGGAGCCTATCTAGATGCAAAAAAGGACAGGGTCACAACAGGTCAGGAGGGTGAATTGTGAGAATTGGCGGGGCGCCGTGTCTCGTCCGCGATGTTCATTCAATGCATGTGTGCTGTGCACGTGGACGCGAGCGAACACTGTGAGGTTGCGCGGCATGCCAATTGCCTCCGGTACAATCTGGATAACTTTATTGCTTTCAGGTGAAACCCTGGCCTGGGAGATGAGCCGGAATGAGAGCTGGCATGCGGTTGTGCTCATCATCAACCATAGCGCCCTCGCGGAGAATCGACTTCGTACGCTGAAACCCTTTCAGTGCGTGCTGGAACTTGATTTCCGCGACAGACACGTGACCGGGGTCTGCCGCATATGACCGCTCGTATGTAGCGTCTGGGTGGAAACTGCCACCGCTCGCTCCATCGCGGTCCTGCCGTCCCCCGTCACGCCCATGCTCCCGCCCACGCCTGTGACGCTCTTCTACACGCCGCCGCGCGCCCTCGACATCGATACGACGGCGCGAGCCCTCGCCGCCACGGCCCTCGCCGCCACGGCCCTCGCCGCCACGGCCCTCGCCGCCACGGCCCTCGCTGGCACGGCCCTCGCCGGCACGGCCCTCGCCGCGACCGTGTTCTTCACGAAGCTCGTCCATCTCTCCCTGCAGCCGCTCTGTCTGGTCCTCCAGCGCTCGGTCTCGCCGGCGCGACTCCTCAAGCTCTTCCTGCAGTCGCCTGATGCGCGACCGTCGCAGTCCATCCTCTTGGCGCCCCCACTCACGACCCTCGTTTGAGCCCTCGCCACGGTGCCCCTCGCCTTTTTCGTAGTCCCCATGTGCCGCCTGCCATTCATCAAGCTGGTCGTCCCGGCCCGTCGACATTACACGGCGCTGCATGTCTGTGTAGGCGTCTCTACCGCCTGCACCCCAACCGTCCTGCGGCTCGTGCAGCATCGCGCCAAATACCTGGTGTTGCTGGCGGTGCCAGTCGCGACCGCGTCGTGCCTCGAAGTCACGCGGAGATTGGTCTGAGGCAACCCTTTCACCTTTGGGCCCAGGCAGCTGCGCCAGCTCCTCCGTAGCCATTCGCGCCCTGCGCTCGTCGGCCGCACGCGCCTGTTTGAGTGCGATGCGGTACTTCGACATTTCGCGACGGAATGCGTCCTCGCGACGCGAAGAGTGCCCGTCCTCATACAGCTCAGTCCTCTGCGACGCCCTGTCTGACAACTCTTGTGCACCGGAAGTTTGTTGCGGCGCGAGCTTTTCCATGTGACGCGTCGTTGACCCAAGGTCGTGCGTGACTGACCGCAGCGAAGAAGGATCTTCCCAGAGCATTTCCAACGTCGGCGACTTTTCCAGTGCCACTGATTCGCCCACCCCTCGCGAGAGAAGAACAGCCGAGCGCGTATTGCCCGTGGCACCCCACATCCCGTCGCTACCCTCAGGAGAACTGTCCCCAAGCATCATCATCCTTGCTGGCTTTTCGATCCTTAACTTGGTGGACATGCTACCCTCTTGCTCAGTCTTGTTGCTACGCCGTTCCGACTCGCGTCCAGCACGCTCCAAATTACTCGCGCGGGTCGTATCATGAACTTTAGCGTTCGCAGCCGAATGGAGAGCCTGCTTTTGCGTGCTTTCCCTTTCCGCGTTTCTCATCTGAGCATCCGTGCTGACGAGAGCCTTGTTCTTCTTGTCCAGCACGGCCATAAGATGCGTGCGCGCCGCGCGTGCCTGGGCCTCCTTCTCGGCAACGATCTTGTCAAGACGGAGTGCTGCAGCAGCCTTCACCTTCGATTCAGCGAGACGTTTCTTCGCGTCGACCGAGAGCTTGTGTGCACGCACCTCGTCGACCTTGGCTGCCTGCATGAGAACTGGAAGCGCCTCGGCCGTTTTCTTCTCGTTTTCCATTACCGTCTTAACTTTGTCCTGATCTTCAGAGGCCTGCTGCATCAGTGCTTGCTCAGTGTCGGTGAATTCCGTCGCCTTTGCCGTGTCAGCGGCTGCGCGTTCCTTCTCTTTGTCAGCCGCCTCTCGAAGTCCCGTCGCCTGCTTTTCGAAGGTGTTCACTTTGGTGCGCGCTAGTTGAACTGTCGTGTCTGCATGCTTCAATTCCGCCTGTTCTTCACTCACTTCTGACTGCTTTTCGAACAGAGAAGCTTCGTGTTTTTCTGCGCGGACTGCCTTAGCCAGCCTTGCAGCCTCAGCGCGATGCGTTCGGGCAAGAGCCTTGCGCCTTGCTGCTGCAACAAGCTTCTCGTGCACCTCGCTCTTCATCTTGGCTAGTCCATTCTGCGTACTGCCTGCTTTCATTGTGACAGGTCCATCGTTGAAGGAGCTAGAGCTAGCTGCCACAAGAGCCACAACCAGAACTCCAACAGCAGCTGCAGCTATCCCAGCGGCCCACCAGGCACGACGCCGAGACGCGCTCACCCTGCGCAGCCAAAGACAAGTCAATAGGGGGCCGCCGTTACAATTATGATCACGATACACGTGTGCGAAGCTGGTGCTATCGTTCTTCATTTGCGCGGGCCGCATCAACAAGGGAACCGAGACAGCGACACAGGAAATGCCGAAACCCAGCAATTTCCTACGAAAAAATGGCAACGCGCATCGTTCAGAAGGGGTTTACCGAACACCAAGCGTCCCTCCAAATGCTGGCATGCTTGCCAGATTCAGAGATGCCCTGGCCACCCAGCGGCGCACGGCCGTCTGTGCCGCTCCCTTCAAGCGGTGACGAATGCGGTGGCTCTTCCAGCGCGGTTGACTAATGTTTTGTAAAACATTCGTTCTAAATATTTGGTCCACGTCCGTGGAGTACGCGAGAGCACAAACTTTCGCTAAAGTGCGGGCATCGGGTTGGGAGCGTTGATCAAGCGCGTTGAGAGAGAGAGGGAGAGAGTGAGAGTGAGAGAGAGAGAGAGAGAGAGAG
>ENA-UOXV01002796-UOXV01002796.1-marine-metagenome-genome-assembly--contig:-NODE-2796-length-22309-cov-5.950436_pt1 | contig 22309 bp, 16 predicted proteins | sample MGYA00238165_ERZ766961 | MGnify/ENA primary metagenome ERZ766961 (study PRJEB28924, sample SAMN03173240) | marine metagenome | biome: Marine; feature: Water; material: Subsurface seawater | place: North...
GTTAGTATCCCACGCTGTCACCGTGGAGACCGGGGTTCAATTCCCCGTCGCGCAGCATCCTTTTTTATATCCGCTGCAGATATTTTCTCCAAAAAAGTGCAGCACAATCGGCACTCGACGTCGGCACACTCGACGAGACACATCCCCCCGTAAAGTAAATATCTTCCTTCTCGCATCATGGCTACCGTCATGAAGTTGAGCGCGCTCGCGCTCCCCATCAGGTGCGCCACGACAAAAAACGCCCGCATTCCTCCCCATGATTCATTCATGCGTGACGCGGATCGTCCCGATTTTAAGAAGCCGCAAAAAGCGATTAATGGCTAACAACACCGACTCCACGAACCCAGGCGCTCCGACCTCAACGCCCGTTCAAAAGCGCGCCGTTCAACAAAAATCAGGGCCACGATCAATCCCCCTTACAACCTGGGCAACGAATCCACCTCAACCGAGAAGTCCGTCTCCGACGCGTGGTCCCCCATCGTCGATCCCCTCGGCACTCATTTCTCATCCAACGCGGTGCCTGCTTCGTTGAAGGGCAAGGATCAAAATTGCGTGCGCTTCGGCTTCCCGAAGGGATCGCTTCAGAAATCGACGGAAGAGCTCTTCGCCCGCGCGGGTCTCCCCGTGAAAGTGAAGGACCGGAACTATTTCCCCACCGTCGAGGACGACGGCCTCTCGTTGGTTCTCTTTCGCTCCCAGGAGATTCCCCGGTACGTCGCCGACAACGTCCTCGACGCCGGCATCTGCGGCCGCGATTGGATCGTGGAGAACGGCTCCGACGTCATCGAGGTCGCCGAGTTGAAGTACTCCAAGGCGACGTCCAACCCAGCGCGGTGGGTCGTGGCCGTCCCGGAGGACTCGCCGGTGCTCACCGCGGAGGATTTGGAAGGCACCTTGATCGCGTCCGAGCTCGTCAACACCACCCAACGGTTCTTCCTCGACAAGGGCATCCAGGGCGTCAAGGTTGAGTACTCGTGGGGCGCGACGGAGGTCAAGGCGTCACTCCCCGGCGTCGGCGCCATCGTCGACATCACCGAGACCGGCAGCTCCCTCCGCGCCAACAAGCTCCGCGAAGTCGCCACCATCCTCGAGTCCACCACCCGCCTCATCGCCAACAGAGACGCGTGGGAAGACCCGGTCAAGCGCGCGCGGATCGAGGACCTGGCGTTGCTCTTACAGGGTGCCATCGACGGTAAGAAAATGGTCGGCCTGAAGATGAACCTGCCCACCGCGTCGGTTCCCGAACTCAGCGCTCAGCTCCCGAGCGAAAAGTCCCCGACGGTGTCGCCGCTGCTCGACGCCGACTACTGCGCCGTGGAGGTTGTGGTGGAAGAGGGAACCGCGAAGGATTTGGTGCCGGTGGTGCGACGCATGGGTGCCACGGGCATCGTGACCTACCCCATCAACCTGTCCATTCATTGATTGATGAGTGCAATTGATGAGCAGCCAATGTGATAGCTCCTTTTATTGAGAATCTTTTTTTTGAAAACGAATCGTCACCGTCGCGGCATCACCCCTTCGATGTCGACCTCCTCCCCACCATCCAGGAGCGGTCGTCGTATCCCCGCCCCCGTCGCATCGTCATCCTCGTCGTCCAGTACATCCAACGCTATTCTCTTCAGACGCGCATCAGCGCCGAGCGCGAAGCAGAGCGTGACGGCGCCGCCGGCTAGGAAGACGGCGCACGACACCGCGATTGTCATCGCGTCCTCCCCGCTCGCGGCGTACCATCTCGCCGCGAGGAACGGTCCCGCGCCCGCGCCCGTCGCCGCACCGAGCTCGAACAGCGCCTGTCGCAGCCCCGTGAGCGGGAACATCCGCCTCCCTTGGGCTATGCCGTTTGGAAATAGCCCAGCCGTGCCGGCGCCGATTGAACCCGTCAGCAACCACAGCGCCCACCCGGACGCGTCCACCGAACCGGACCAGTACATCGCGAGCGTCGCCAACGCGCTCAGCGCCGCGACGTGCGACCACGCGAGCGCCGTGAGCGGGCGCAGGTCGGGGATCAGACCCAGCGCGAACCTGGTGGCGGTGAAACACGCCCAAAACGTGGAGGTGAGCGCCGCCGCCGTCGAAACCGAGAGCCCTTCCCGCGCTCGAGCCACGGTGAATATCCACGAGCCGAAGGTCACCTCGCCGGCCACGTTCAACCCCATGTAGGCCACCATCGGAACCAACACCACCAGCGGTACCGCCGTCGACGATGCATCGCCCCGACCGGATGGATCCCCCGATGAAGACGGATCTCCCGATGAAGACGCGTCTCCAGCCCCGCGGTTGTCAGTTCCATCCGCGCCCCCACCCCCGTCTTCATCGTTCCCCGGCAGGGGTATCTCGTCCCCGAGCTCGTCTCCGACAATTCCACGCGCGGCTCCATCGTCCCCATCCTCCGGCGGCGGCGTCTTCGCGACGGAAGCGACGAGGGCTAACAGGACGTAACACACCGCGCACGCGACAAAGGTGGCGTCGAACCCTGTAAACAAAACACGACGTCATTCAAATTGCCCATACGATGATTAAAATAAACTTGCCTTTACCCGACGGCATCGACGCGTCGAGAGCCGCGAACGCGAGCGGCGCGACGATGGATGCGAGCCCGAACGCGCCCATGGTGAAGTTAAGGGCCGCCGCGCATCGCTCGTGGAACACGCGGACGAGGCACACCCTGATCGATACGCCTATCATCGGCAAGGTGGCCCCCTGCGCCACCGCGAGCGCGTTCACCTGCCAGATGGCGGTGCAGAGCGGCATGGCTCCAACCGAGAGGGCCCTCAAGACGCATCCCGCCGCGAAGACCGCGTGAGGGTCAGCCTTGTCGAGGAGCAAGCCGGTGGGCACCGCGAAAATACCGCCACTGACTCCCCCGATGCCCAGATACGCCCCCAAGGAGGCAGGAGAGGCGGCTCCCACGCGGGACGCGAGTTCCGGAATTATCGGACCTCGGAGACTGATGAAGAGGCCGTTACTGAAGCTCCCGAAGGTGTAGAGGTAGAGGTACGGGTTGGACAGCATGCGCGCGGGTGAGGATGAGGGCATCGCCCCGTTCCCCTCCTCCGGGTCTACCGGGCGCCGCATATCCTGTGGCGTGGGCTCAGGAAACCTCTCGGAGTTTTGGATATTCCATTTTTCCAAGTTTCACGGGTTGCGTCGGCGACTGGGGTGGCGTTCGAAGAGGGCGGCGCGGGGGTGGACGAGTGATGAGTGTTTATCTTTGGTGATATAAAATGCCCCCCCGCGACGACTCGAGTCGTCGCGGTGTGGTGCCTTACGGTAAACAGAATTAATCCTGGTTGGTCAGGTATGTACATGCATGCCGCGCCCATCGGCGACGGTCATCCTTTATGTCAGCCTCCGTCTCCTCCTCTCGTCTCGGCGCCAATCAGGTAATTAGCGCCTGCCCCTCCTCGCACCCATGCCGCCGCCAGGGCGGTTGAGGTCGTGCGCCGGGGTGAACATGTTTCCGCCAGCCATGCCGGCACCGCGACGTGGGGTCTTGTCGGGGGCCATGCCAAAGGCACCCTTGGCGGCGCGGGGCTTAGACGCGCCGCCCGAGGGGCCCGAGGCGATCTGCGGCGCGCCACCCCTGCGAATGCCCGGGAGCTTGTCGCTGCCGCGTCCGGATTGGTAGTTGGTGCGGTGGCGCTCGAGGTGGAAGTCGATGGCGCCGCGGAGCTCGAGGCCCTTCTCGCGGCCGATGTAAAGCTTCTCCACGAGGTGGTCCATCTTCTCCTTGGTGACGTCGAGCTCGCGCTTGCGCTCCATCACCTCATCCTTGGCCAGGCTGACGGCGTTGGCGGCGGCGTCCGCCTGGGACTTCCACCTCATCATCTCGTTACCCATGGAGTTGGTGCGCTGCTCGAGCTCGTCCCTGAGGCGGTCAATCTCCGTCGCGAGGCGGCTCACCTTGGCGTTGTGCTCAGCCTCGAGCTTCAGCCTGGCGACGGTTTCCTCCTGGCGGATAGCCTCCTCGGCGCGGGCCAGGGCGTCGGCGGAGCGCGCAGCCTCCTGGCGCGCCTCTTCGATCTCCTGCTGGATCTTAGCCTTCTCCGCCTGGAGGTTACCCTGCTCGGCGGAGAGCGCAGCCTTGAGCGCGGCGTTGCGCTGCTGCTCGTGGGAGAGGTTCTGGAGATCCGCCAGCGCCTGCTCCTTCAACTCAATCTCGTCGTCGAGCCTCCTGGACACCTCCTCGACCTGCTCCTCGAGGCGGAACTTCTGGGCCTGGGACTCCTTCAGCTGGTAATCGAGGCCTTTCATGAGCCCGTTGATCTCCTCGGTCATCTGCTCCTCGGCGATGAGCTTCTGCTCCGTCGCGTCCAGCATGTGCTGAAGCTCGGCGATCTTGGAAGCCGCCTCCTCCTCGGCGGCTTGGGCGGCGCCAAAGTCGCCGGCATCCTCGCCGATGGAGTTGAGCGCCTCGGGGTCCGCGCCCTCGGGGGACGCGGGCTCGGGCACGGCGGCGGGAGGCGGCGACGCGGCAGCCTTCTTGGCCTCCGTCACGGCCTCGCCGCCCTCGTAAACCGAATCCTGCTGGAAGCTCTCCTCACCCTCGGGGGCGGCGTCGGCGTCGGGGTCCGCGGCGACGGACTCGGAGATGGGCTCGCCGGTGGGCATGGCCTCGGGCTCGGTCATGGGATCCTCGCCCTCGGCGACGTCGACGGACTCGGAGACGGGGCCAGCCTGTCAAGTGGGAAGGAAGGGGAGAAGGAAGGGGGTCAGTCGATTTGATTTCGTCGGTCGTCTCGAAGATCGAGGGGTTCTGTGCTCAGGAGGCGGGCGGGCGTCGACTCGGATCGGCCGCGGCTTCAACCGCGCGCGTGGACCGCGCCGTAGAGGCTGTCCGGGGGTTCGATTCGCGGTTCGCGATCGAGTCCCGGGCCCAGCGGATCGACGCCGGCTCATGACACGGCGACGTCCGCTCGAACGGCCCGCCCCCAAATCCACGGGGCTGATTCGCGGGCCGCGCGTTGACCAAAACGGGATGGCGAAGCAAAACTCACCTCGTCGGTGGGTGCGTCGACGGACTCGGAGACGGGGCCGGCTTCGGAGACCTCGGCGACCTCGGGTTCGGTCATGGGCTGCGGATCGAGGGTGGTGAGAGGCGGGTGGGGATGATGTCAGCGTTGAACGGCGCGGCGCGTGGATCGGGGCTGGCGGCGAGAATCGGGAGAATCGCGTCGGGCGATAGAATTGGATGCGGATCCCCCGACCGGTCCCGTCTCCCGCGCGAGGGTTCGGACCCGGGTTTAGGGTGCCGAGCGACGCGACGAAGGACGGGTCTGGGAGAAAGGAGAGGTTGATCGGGTCGGCGCGCGTACCTCCTCGCCCGCGACTTCTTGTTCGGCGTCAGACATGTTGGCGTAGGTGCTGCTTTGGTATCAGCTCCAAAATTGGGACGTCCAATTGGCTCGGGGAAGAGAGCGCGCGGTGTCGCTGACTTCTCGCGTTGAGCTCGTTACCTCGCCTGCGTGAAGGACACGAGGCTGGTGCGTGAGCTGGTCGTGCGTTCGCGACGGAGCCGGTGGGTCGGCTGAGCGCTTGCGCGTGCGTGTTGTGATCCACCCGCCGGGCTTCCGTGCAATTATGGGGAAAAGTTATCGCGCGGCTCGCTTGGCAAGCAAAAATTTGCGGGGTGAATCACACTGTTTGCACATACAAAACCAGAAATTCACAAAACGTTGACCGCATCGGGAGAACCAGAAATCCCGAGTAAAAACCCAGACGGTCCCAATTTGGGTCATCGATGATGAGATCTCGCACGCACGTGTGCGCACCGAGAACGACGAGCCCGCAACTGCGCAAAAGACAGACGACGAAATACAAGTAATTCTAATTCTCCTCGTGCCCACCCACTTCTCGCGAACGCAGAGAAGCCGTCGAGCGCGATGGGCGCGACGTCGTACGAAAAGGTCCGCGGGGGTAAGTTCAGCTTCAAGGGTGGGGGCGATCTCGCGGTCAAGTCGGAGAAGAAGCGGAAGAAGGAGAAGAAGAGGGCCAAGGAGTTGGCTGCCGCGATGGAGGCGGCGAGGAAGGAGGGCCTCGTCGTGGGGCAGGGCATCGGCGGGGACCCGGGCGGGGACGCCAAGGGGACGTACGAGGAGCTGTTCCCGTACGAGGTCAAGCGGCAGGAGGAGGGCAAGGGCAGGAGTCAGTGCTGGGGCACCAACTACAGAGCCGCCCCCGAGATCCTGCACGGGTACACCGAGAGCTGGAAAAACAAAAAGTCGCACGAGATGTCGACGGAGGAGCGCCTGGACCTGCGGTGCGGCGGCAAGGCGGACAAGTTCTGCAAGTGATCGGTGCACTTGGAATGACGTAGACGAATATTGAATAGCTAGATACAGGTCGTCATGTTATTACAGCGCAGGCGGCGATTGATACTCCGGAAGATTGATACTCGACGCTCTCCTCACTTTGGCGATGGATCCATCGTCTGCCCCGCCGGTGCCTGAAAGGTACCCGCCGCGCGCCTGTCCATGTCGTACGGGTACTTTGGCCGCCACCGCGTCGTGATACCCCACCGCCTCATGTGTCTCGTCTCCTGGCACGTCGCGCACTGCAAACAAGGGGAGAAAGGTCAGCGATTGGAGCGCGACGAGGGGGGAAAACATCAGGGGTGAGGGAGAGTTTGCTCACCGGCGCGCAGCAGAGGTAGCAACAGAAATCTTCAATCTTCTCCTCGTCCCCTTCGCACAGGCACGCGAAGCAATTGCACAGACCGCTGTCGGTGCCCTTGATGTTGTGCCGCCGTCTCATCTTCTGCCTGTGCGTCATTCCGTACCACGCGAATAAGAGCTGGTTCGCGGTGGAAAGAGGCTGGACCGCGGGAGCCAAGGAAGGTGCGGCGGAAGCCGCGAAACCCAACAGGTTGGGCACCACGATGGTCAGCCCGAGCACCCTGAACAACGCGGGGTGGAAATCCTCCGTCCCCGCGTCCCTGGCGTTCCAAGCGAACAGGGACTGATAGCAACCGCACGGGAAGCAGCCCCACAGGCACACCTCGCAATCTGAGAAGCAGTCCAGGGTGCCGTCGGCCCACGGCACGGGCGGGTTCGCGCCGCTCTCGGCATCGTTGATGGCCTGATAGTTGACGGGAGTCGCCATGGCTCGCGCGCGTGGACGGGATGCACCGCGGAGTGGCACCCCGGGGCAGGGGAACTTCGCCGCGTTTTCTGGGGGGCGGGGTGTTCAACTCTGGAAAAACGTGTCGCCAGACAAAACTGAATGTTTTGGCATTATTGCCAAAAACCCCGGTGTCGCGGCGACGACGAGAGCGGCACGGTATCTTATTACGACGATCGTCTCCTACGCTCACGACTCGACTGCTGACATCGACGGAGTACCGCTCGGGTCCACCGCGGGTCCCGCCGCGCGCCTGTCGTCCAGCGGGCCGTCGTCATCGCCCGGCTCCCCGGCCGCCTTCCTCTTCTCACCAGCCGCGCGCTCCATGTCGACGGCACCGTGCCCGTTCATCTCCGTCGGTCCCGCCGTACCCGCGTGCCCGCCGGCCATTTGTGCCGTCTCAGCGCGCAGCCCCGCGCCGTTCGCCGATGCGTGTGGGTCCCCAGTCAGCCCCGGGCCCGCCGCCGCCGCCACTGGAGCTCCCATCAGCGACGACACAAACGCCGTCTGCTCCACGTTGACCGGATCCTTCTCGTGCCTCACCCGCGCCGGGTTGAGCTCCGTCTCGTCGGTCTCGTCGGGTGGCGCGTTCGAGGCCACAACCGTGCCCGTCACATTCATCAGTTTCTCCACCGCGTGCACCAGCTTTTCTATTTTCTTGTAGTACTCGCGCGGCGACAGCAGCAGCTCGCACAGTCTCTGCGACGTGAACGGCGGCGCCGGGAACGAGTCCAGGTCGTCCGCGAGTCTATCCACGGACTCCAGCGCCGACGCCGTCTCCGCCCGCGGCGGCCCGACGTCCACCTTGGCGCCCGATATCTGCGCCACGCGGGCAAACTCCTTCATGGACGTTCGCATCAGCGCCACCATCGCCGGTTTCGTCACCTCCCACGCGTACCTCACGCATCCCGTCCGTGCGATCTCGACCTGTGGTGGTTGGACGTGGGTTTGTGGACAATGGGGAAGGTCAGCGCGTGCGGGCGGGCGAGAGGGCGGGAGGAGGGCGAGACGGAACCGAGTGTGCGTCGGTTAAAAGAATGCGATTGAGCCACCGATCGAGGTGAGCGGGCGAGTGGTTCGTACCATCGCTTCCCGGACGAGTCCATCCACCTTCCTGTCGCTCTCGGGTAGCCTGCGGTGGGGAGCGGGTTGAGGTCAGCGCGAGGAGGGAGTCGACGATCGTGCGGGCTAGTCAGCGAAGCCTTCGTTTGGCTATGATAAATAGGGCAACCGAGCGCCGGGGATGCCGGAGACGCGAGGGGACGGGTCACCGGCGCGGAGATGGGGAACGGACGGTGTTGACTCACGTTACGAACGCCCGGAGCGCCTCCTCGTGTGCGGGAGTCCCCGCCATGGCCGCGGTCGACCCTCGTCGGCTGCGCGGGAAACTCTGCGTAATTCCTAACTGTTTGCCACAGGCTGACAAGCCGCGTTCGCTCGGCCGGTCCGAGTTTTGATTTGTGCCCTCATCAGCTGCGCCTTCGCCAGCGACACACCGAGCGGTCGCCATGGCGTCGGCGGCCCGCGTCGGAGGTGTGTACGATCGACCGGGTGGCACCGATAAGTTCGCTCGCCCATCGTGCGCGCCGCCGGCGCCTCGCTTCCACGACCATGGCCTCCCTTCTTGTGCGTTGGCACCCCCTTCCTCCCCCTTGATGTGCCACCTCAACACGCCTGGCGTGGAGACGCTCCACAGGCCTGCCCGGGTTTCTGAGGAGAGTGCGGCGGCGTCGACCGGTCCTCTCCGATCATTAAACGTCGTCCCGAGGTCCCGAGGCGACCACCCGGGCGCCTCAACATCCTCCAAGCGCGACGACGCGGGTCTCGTCTCGTCAGATTTGGTAGATTTGGCGATGCGTCACCGACCGGCGTCGTTGCGACTGGCGGACTTGGGCCTGCCTCCCGCGGTTGTGGACAGGATAGTGAAGCGCGGCGTTAAGACCGGTGCGATGTACCCGTGGCAGAGGGCCGCCATCGACTGCGGCTCCGACGGGTCCAACCTGGTGTACTGCGCGCCCACGTCCGGCGGCAAAAGCCTAGTCGCGGAGGTGCTCCTCATCAAGGCGCTCATGCGTGCGGGGCAACGGGGGCGACAGGGGCGGGCACTTTTCATCCTCCCGTTCCACTCACTCGTCAACGAGAAAGCGAGGGACCTCGAACAGACGCTCGCGCCCATGTACAGGAAGCGGGCGCAGAGGGACGGGCCCGGTGACGCGTCGCCAGTCCCGGTTCGAGCGTTTGCGGGTGAGACTGAGGGCGCGCCGCTCGCACGACCGCTCGGTTGCCCGGGTCGAAACGAGATTGTCGCGGTGACGACCATCGAGAAGGCTTCCGTGGCGATATCGCGGCTGGCGGAGGAGGGCAGGCTCGACGAGCTGTGCGCTGTGGTGGTTGACGAGACGCACATGGTCGGCGAGGAGGGACGGGGTTCGACTTTGGAGTCGGCGCTGGCGAAGCTCAGGTTCGTCGACCGCCACGGGGCTTTCAGGGCGTCGGGGGGCGGGCCACAGATCGTCGCGATGAGCGCCACGGTGTCGCACGATTCACTGGAGCGGCTCGCGGGGTGGCTGAACGCGCGTCTGTTCATCACCAACTACCGACCCGTCGAGCTGAAAGAGTTTGTCGCGCACCGGGGCGACGTGTACCAGAAACGGACGGGCGGGAAGGAAAACGAGGAACCGGGGAAGTGCGCACCTCCCGGCTTCGAAAAGAGGAAAGACCCGGTTCCTTTTCATCTCCTGCGGGGGACGGATATCAAGCCCGGCGCCGACCAAACAGCGGCGGCGCTCGCGGCGGAGACCGCGGTTGACGGTCACTCGTGCCTGATTTTCTGCCCTAGCCGGAAGAGGACGAGGACCCTGGCGTTGCAGCTCGCGAGCGCGTTCGAGACAGCCGTGCCCTCACCGTCGCGACAGGTGGCGGCTGCGCGGGAGGGACTGGCGCGCTCGCTGGTGGTCGCAGGGGAGGGTAGACCGGACACGGATCTCGTCGAGTGCGCCCGCGCCGGAGTCGCGTTCCACCACGCTCATCTGAGCTCGAGGGAAAAGGGGTTGGTGGAGGACGCTTTCAGGCGAGGGACGGTACACACGCTGACGTGCACGACGACACTGGCGGCGGGTGTTAACCTACCGGCTCGCAGGGTGGTCATCCTGGGTGGTAACCACGGACACTCCGCCTCGACGTATCGACAGATGGCGGGGCGGGCGGGACGGGCGGGACAGTCGGACGTGGGGGAGTCATTCGTGCTCCCGGCGTCGGTCAATGGGGTGGACAACACGGGTAAAAAGGAGGCCGACGCCGCGTTCGCGACCGTGGCGTCTCGCCTGCCTCCGCTTCGAAGCCAACTGCTACCGCCCGGGGATGGCACGGGCGAGGTGACTGCTATGGACGCGCAGGCTGTCGCGGGGCTCGTTTTGCAGTGCATCGCGGCGGGGACTCTCAAGTCTGAAAAGGACGCGTTCGGTCTCCTCATGAGCACGTTCGCGTGGAGCGTACCCTCGGATCGCGCGAGACTCACCGCCGCACTGAAGGCTGCCCTGGCTCACCTCGCGGCGCTCGGGCACGTCGAGACTGTGTGGGTGACCCGCGGGTCCGGGGAGAGGTGCGTGGAGTGGGCGCCGACACCCGCCGGGCGTGCATCGCATCGCAGCGCGCTTCCTCTACGACACGCCGTGGCTCTCTACGATGACCTGCGGCGGGTGGTCAGTGAGGGTCTACTGCTACACTCGCCGACTTCCCAGACGTCCTGGGGCCGGATTCACTTGCTTTTCCTATGCGCGCCGAGGGGCGGAGCAGCCGGGGGAGGCCGGGGTCGCAACCCTTTCGAACGCCTGAACTGGAGACGATGGTACGACGACGCACTGGACAAAGTCGGGACTCTCGCCGAGCTCGGTGGCCTTCTCGGATGCCATGCCGCGTTCGCCGCGAGGGTGATCCGAGGGGGCGGCGGCGGCCCGAGCGCCGAAGCCGAGAGGGAGAGGCACTCGCGACTCGCCGCGGCAGCCGCGCTCGGGGACGTTCTCGAGGGTCGCGACTCGTCCGCTGACCTGGCTGAGACGTGGAGCCGCTTCGTGGACGGGGCTGAGATCGGAGCAGGGACGCTTCAGCAGCTCCAGACTGACGCCGGCGCGAACGCCGCGATGGCCGCGAACATGGCGGCGGAGGCGGGCTGGTGCCAAATAGCGACGCTTCTCGACGGGTTGTCCAGGGAACTGGACGGTGGGGCCGTCCGGGAACTGAGTAGGCTGATGGGAGTGGCTCGCGACGGCACGAGCATCGCGATGACCGCCGCGAGGGCGAGAGCGCTGTACAAGATTGGGGTGAGGTCCCCGGCGGATGTCGCCGCCGCGAGTGAAGACGACCTCGTCGCCGCTCTGCTCAGGGCGAGCGACAACGCGAACGCGCGACGGGGCGGGATGAAGGGCGACGGGACGGCGGCATCGACGAAACTGAATGATGCCACCTGGGCCATGTCGAGGAGAGCCGCGCGAGACATCGTCGCCGCGTGCGTGACGCACGAGAGACGGCGACTGGAGGCTCTCGTCTCGGAGAACACAGACGCGGGTGAAGATTGACGCCGCACGTACGGACAAACAGTGTGTATTACGCGCAACGCTATGATATATTGTAGTGCGAGACTGACGCAAATCAACGAATCGATCGTTTCCCACCCCTCAGAACGGCAAAGGGGGCAGGAGTCCCTCGTTTCCGGGTTCGCGGAACTTCTTTTTGTTCGGGGCGGTCAGCCGGAACGAGCGGATAGCCTTCTCGAAACCGTCCGAGTTGATGTCCCAGAACGACTCCGGCGCGGAGAAGGTGCAGGTGTACAGGTACTCGCCCCTGATCGCGGTAACACCCACGGAGTGCCTGAACGTGGTCGCCTCGCGCTCCTGCAGGTTGGGCGAGCCCTGGCTGATGTACTCGTAGTACACGTAGTCCACCCCGTCGATGCTCTCCTTCTTCGCGCTCTCCACCTCCGCCAGCGAAACCTTCTGGCCGGAGGCGATACGACCCGTCGCCCTGTCCGCCAGCACGCCCTCCGCGATCTGCCGCGGCTTCCATTCCTTCTGATCCACCTTGGCCAGCTTGGGCGGCGCGGGTCCCACGGTGACCGTCGCGGTGAGCGGTCCTTGGAGGAACGAGATGAGCTCGTACACGATCCTCTGGCGCGCGTCGGGGCTCATGGGCTCGGCGCTGGAGTACGTCTCGCGCACCCTGCTCGTCGCCCACTTAATTTTCTCGCCGGTTGAATTCTCGCTGGGGTACGCGAACTCGTACGCCATGACGGGCTGGGCGATGGGCGCGGCCATCGGGACGGCCTTCTTGGGAGGAGGCGCGGGAGGCGCGGGGGCAGCCTCGGGCACGGGGGCAGCCTCGGGCGCGGCCTCATCGTCGGCGATCGCGGGGAACGCCGCAGCCGCCGCGAGCATCGCCGCGGAGTCCACCAGCATCGCGCGGCGACCGCGAACGGCCTCGGCCTCGTCCGCCGACGACGACGACGATCCGAGCTCGCGGTTAGATGACGACGCGCGGGCGACGACGGCGGCGCACCTACCCGCGGTGGGCCGGGACGCCGCCGATTTCGAGCTCGCGACGCGCGACTTGATCATCGTCGCGGAGCATACCGCCGAAGCGGACATGGCTGAGACGGACGCCATCGTGTGTGGAGGTTGCCGATCGAAGTTGTTATCCTGATGGTCATCAGGGTCTCGGCTCGGGTGAAGCGGGACACTGGAGAGCCAGCCTCTGTGTGATCACGAGACTGGATTCGCGTGCGATTTCGAATAAAAAAGTGGTGATAGCCAATTTTCAAGACTGCTCGCCACTCAACAAAAAGGTCCCGCTTTTTTGATCGCCGATCTTTAAAAAAGTCGTCAAAATAAAGGGATCTTGTTGGGAAAACCGACGGTTCGGGGGAGATATACGGCGCTCGGTATGGGTCACGTGTTTAATTTTGATTGAAAATATCGGAAATGCGATCCGGTCTCGCACTGAAAACGTGGTCAGAGTGCTCCCCGATTTCGTGGAGAGCGGGGATTTTGAGGTTCACGCGCGTGACACCTGGAACGACGAGCCACAGACCGTCGTTTTACGGTTCAACAGCGCACGAATTTGTCGCCACATTCAAGTTCTGATCGACCGTTGGCATTTCGTTCAGCCACAGAATTCGCGTTTGGGTTGGAAATACGGCGTAAATTGGGGATCTGTACCTATGGGGATTTACCCTGAACGACCGTCCGTTCGTTTGCGTCTGGGAATGCGCCCCGTGTTTGGTCTCTTTTGTGGAAAGTGTTGGGCTGTCCGAGTTCCTGAATGTCCCCTCCAAGCGCCGCCCCTCACGCCATAGCTTAGCGCTCTCGCACGTTAGGACGGCGCGTCGAACCTCTCGACACGCGCGTGCGAGCACAAGGCGCATCCACCGCCGTTTTTCGGGTAGCAGCGAGCTCGAGCATCGTCTCGCGCGCGCTTTTCGCCGCCTCACCGCACTTCGGGAAAGGCAAACACTCTGAAGCGGCGAGCCACTCGGAACTCCGAGAAACGCGCCCAGACCGACGGGCATTGGCGCGACTCGGTAGGCGGATTCGGGCATTCACGTTCGCGTCTGATTGGATCAGAGTCTCGCCAGGGTCCTCGAGAAGGCATCCGCGCGATCTCGGATCGAATTCGACGCTCGCGCTCGAGGCGAAGCCCAGTTCCGCGGCGCGCACGGGACCGGCAGATTTCGGAGTCGTTGCTCGGAGTCTCCGCTGAAAGGAAGCCCTAGGCTGCTTCGCCCCGCGGCCGGGAACGACCTCTCTCGGCGACAGCTCGGTCCGGTTGGCGGGTCAGAAGGTCTTCACCGATCGTTTGGGTACCGAAGCCCCTCCACGCATAATCAAAGGGACAATAGTGATGATAGCCACGACGTGCGGCGCGCGCAAGTTGACCCACCCGTAGCTCGGAAAACACGGGAACACACAGATCGAGGGAATTCTACAGATTTGCATCAGTGCACACACTGCTGAATGACCATGGCGACTCCTGAAGAGGAACACAACGCAGAGCCGCGCGAACCGCGCAGCGACGAGGAGAGTCCCAAGTCCGAGGACGAGGACGAGACGGAGACCAAATTCGTGGAGTGGGACGACACCGGACGCTTCGGAAGGACCACCCAGCTCCTGGGCCGCGGCACGTACAAAAACGTGTACATGGCCTTCGACGAGGAGGAGGGACGGGACGTGGCGTGGAACCAGGTCAAGGTGAGCGGACTGCCGCGCGAGGAGAAGCAAAGGCTGATGACCGAGGTTGAGATTCTCAAGTCCCTCGACCACAAGAACATCATCAAGCTCTACCACAGCTGGATAGACAACAAAAAAGACGGCGAGGTGAGCGTCAACTTCATCACGGAGGCGTGCGCGCAGACGCTGAAGAAGTACGCGGCGAAACTCAAGACCAACCTGGACCTGCGCGCGGTGAAGTCGTGGTCACGGCAGATCCTGCGGGGCCTGGACTACCTCCACTCGCACGACCCGCCCATCGTGCACCGCGACTTGAAGTGCGACAACATCTTCGTCAACCAGAACCAAGGCGAGGTGAAGATCGGGGACCTCGGACTGGCCGCCATGCTGGACAACAACAGGACCAAGTCGGTGATTGGCACCCCGGAGTTCATGGCGCCCGAGCTCTACGACGAGGACTACGACGAGCGCGTGGACATCTACTCGTTCGGCATGTGCATCATCGAGCTGGTCACGCACGAGTGTCCGTACAGCGAATGCAGAAACCCAGCGCAGATCTTCAAGCGCGTCACTGAGGGTGTCAAGCCCGAGGCGCTCGACAAGATCATCGACGCGGATCTCCGATCGTTCGTCCTGAAGTGCATCGCCCCCATCGGCAAGAGACTCAACGCGAAGGAGCTGATGGCGGACCCTTTCCTGGACAAGACGGCCATCAAGGCGCAGGCCAAGCCCAAGCCAACCGTCGAGGAGGAGCCGGAGGCGCCCAGGCCCGGCGGCACGCAACAGTTCGCCGTGCAGGACCCACAATCCCACCCCGCGTCGCGAGCCGAGAGCTCGGCGGCGGTGGGCGACGTGGGATTCGACGCGGGTGAACCGGGCGCCGACTCTGGGAGGGAAGATGAGGGGGCCCGGCGGCGGGAGACTCCCTCGGGCAGCGAATCCGGCCGCGAGGGAGGCGACGCGCATCAAGGCGGCGACGGAGGGAACGATTCGGCGCACCACTCGCGAGCGGCGAGTGAGAGGGGCGAGGGGTTGTCGCGCGTGGGATCGGACGCGGGGTCGGAGTCGACCTCGCCCACCGGCGAGCACAAGGGTGACGGACGCGTCCGATCCGAGTCCGTGCCGACGTACTCCGACGCGGTGGCCACGCCGGCGAAGGAAGAGGCGGGCGGTGGGGATACAGCGGCGCCCGCTCCACCCACCGGCTCGGCGGACAAGGGGGATACGGCGGCGCCCGCTCCTTCCACCGCGGCGTCGTCGCCCGTCGACTCGGCGGGTGAGCACGGCGGCGGCGGCGGCGAGGAGAACGCGGGCAGGAGCAGGCTGGCTCGGTCGTCGTCGGTGTCGCGTTCGCCCAGCGAGATTGACCTCGCGGCGAAGGCGGTTGAGGAGGGTGATGTCAGGGAGGTGCGGAAGAAGGGTGGATCGCTCGACTTCCGGGTCAAGGGTCGTATCCTCGAGGATAAGACGCTCAGGCTCCGCCTCAAGATTGGCGACGCCTCGGGTCACACCCGCACGGTTGAGTTCCCCTTCAACACGGACTCGGACAGCGCGTACTCGGTGGCGAGCGAGATGGTGGAGGAGCTTCAGCTCGCTCAGAGCGACGTGAGGACCATCATGAACGAGATTGAGAACGAGGTCAAGTTCCTCGAGGAGGGCAGGGCGAAGGCGGAGAAGTCCGAGGCGGGCGGCGACCCGTCGCCGGCGCTGCGCCCCCGCGCGTCCGCTCCCGACCTCGGCGGGTACACTTCGGGTGACAGCGAGATGGCGGGCCTGACCCGCGCGTCGTCGCACCGCGATACCGCCTCGTCACGACCCGACGCGGGCTCGCCCCCGCCCCGCGACTCGCCCTCGAGGCCTCCCTCGACGATGCCCGAGATGCCGGTGGAGATGCAACCTTTCGAGGTTCCCCAGCAGCAGCAGCAGCAGCAGGTGCCGCCGCCGCAGCCGCAGGCTCCAGCCGCTATCGTGGCCCCGACGCCTGTTAGGGCGCATGCGGCGCCCGAGCAGCCCACGGTGCGGTCGGAGAGCACCCCGCCCATGCGCATGTCCTCGCCGTCCTCGCAGCAGCCCGCGGGTTCCTTCTGGCAGGGTCAGGCGCCACCTCAGGTTGCGCCGCCGTTGGAGCACCAGATGCAGCAGATGCACGTGTCGCAGCCGCAACATCCTACTCAGCACCCGGCGCACTGGCGCCCGGGCCAGCTCGGCACGCACCCCGCGGCGGCGTCCTCGCGGGCCAGCTCGGTGATGTCCGAGGGGAGCGTCGACGAGCACGACGAGCACGCCAGAGTGGAGGAGGATCGCGAGCTGGCTGCAATTTTTGAAACGCAGCTGAGGGAACAGGCCGAGTTGAAACGGCAACAGGCGGAGATGACCCGGCGGCACACGGAGCAGATGCAGCTCGCGCACGAGAGGATCCAACGGAAGAGACACGAGCGGAAAAACTTCCTCGGCGGCGTCGCGATGAGCAACGCGTCCTCCGCTTCCTCCCTCGCGTCCCTCCAGGGTGCGGATATGACGCACGCGGGTGGTGCGGGACACATGTCCCAGGGTGCGGGATTCCCGATGGGCGCCGGGAGGACCGGAACCGCGGAGATCCCCGCGGGTCGACCTCCCATGCCCCCGGCGTCGCCCCAGGGCCAAGGTCCCCCGCCGCCGGGTACCACCCCCCCGGGTTCCCCCCACATGCACCAGTTTCATCCCAACGCGTTTCACCAGCAGCAGCAGGTGCAGCCGCCGGTGGCGCAGGTGGTGCACGCGCAGCAGGTCCAGCAGCAGCAGCCGCCGCAGGTTGCGCAGGTTGCGACTCAGCAGGTGGACCCCTTCGCGCAGCACTACCAGCAGCCGCAGGTTGACCCGTTCGCCGTGCAGCAGCCGCAGATGAACCAGCAGCCGCAGATGAACCAGCAGCCGCAGATGAACCAGCAGGTGAACCAGCAGGCGCACTACCCCGCCGCCAACGGAGTCGGCGCTCCGCCTCCGCACGTCCAGCCCGGGACGACGCTGCCGCCGTCGCATCCGACGGCGCCGACGGCTCACCCCAGCATCAACATGGTCCGCGTTGACAGCCGACACAGCGTCGCGTCCGGCGGCAGTGGGCACAACAGCGCGGACGAGGGTATGGGTCCCAAGGATGCCATGTTCTGCCTCATCAAGGAGGCCAATGAGAAGGAGAAGTCAAAGGCTGAGAAGTCGGCCAAGGCGAAGGAGAAGCTCATGGACCTGGAGGCGACCGCGCTGCTCGGCCTCGACATCACGGGAGGCAAGAGTGGCAAGGAAAGCAAGAAAGCTCCGGGCGAGGGCATGAAGAGCAAGACTGGGCTGGGCATGAAGGAATCGATGAAGGCGATGAAATCCACGGATTCCGTCGCCTCCGCCACCGGCTCAGCCGCCGGCACCAACGGGTCGCACAACGGCGTCGGGTCCTCGACGGACGAGCTCAACCCGCAGGAGGCTCAGGTGTACGAGCCAAAGAACACGGCGGCGGCGCAGGGTTATGACGGCGACGTGCCGATTCTTCCGCATCAATCGCTTCCCCAAGACTCGGGGCAACCGTAGACTATAGCTAGCTAAATCAGCAAGTTTGTAAAAAGAAGACAAACGTGCTAAAAAAATGGATTCTCTGATATAACAAGACTCGCTCGATGCGTGTATTATCGCTCTGCCACCTCGCAGATTACCCGACGCTGCCCTCGAGCTTGAGGCTCATCAACTGGTTGACCTCAGCGGCAAACTCCATGGGCAGCTCGTTGAAAACCTCGTTGCAGAAGCCCGAGATGATGATGCCCACCGCCGTCTCCGGGTCGATGCCGCGCTGCTGGAAGTAGAACAGCTGGTCCTCGCCAATCTTTGACGTGGACGCCTCGTGCTCCACCCGCGCGGAGGGCTCCCTGACCGCGATGTAAGGGTAGGTGTTAGCCCCGGCCCTGTCCCCGATGAGCATCGAGTCGCACTGGCTGTAGTTCCTGGCGCCCGTCGCGGTGGGCTGCACCTGCACCAGTCCTCGGTAGCAGTTCCTCGACTTGCCCGCGGAGATACCCTTGCTCACGATGCGGGAGCGGGTGTTCTTGCCCACGTGGATCATCTTCGTGCCGGTGTCCGCCTGCTGCATATTGTTGGTGAGCGCCACGCTGAAAAACTCACCCACGCTGTTGTCACCCTTGAGCACCACGGAAGGGTACTTCCACGTGATGCTGCTGCCAGTCTCCACCTGCGTCCACGAGATCTTCGCGTTGTCTCCCTTGCACAAACCTCGCTTGGTGACAAAGTTGTAGATGCCACCCTTGCCGTTCTCGTCACCCGCGTACCAGTTCTGCACCGTCGAGTACTTCACCTCGGCGTCCTTCGCCGCGCTGATCTCCACCACCGCCGCGTGCAGCTGGTTCTCGTCGTACGCCGGGGCGGTGCAACCCTCCAGGTAGCTCACGTACGATCCCTCCTCCGCGACGATGAGCGTCCGTTCAAACTGCCCGCTGCTCTCGGCGTTGATGCGGAAGTACGTGGACAGCTCCATGGGCGACTTGACACCCTTGGGGATGTAGCAGAAGGATCCGTCGGAGAACACCGCGGCGTTGAGCGCGGAGAAGTAGTTGTCGCTGACGGGAACCACGGACCCGAGGTGTTCCTTGATCAGGTCCGGGTACTCCTTGATAGCCTCCGACATGGAGCAGAAGATGACGCCAACCTTGGCGAGATCCGCCCGAAACGTAGTCGCGATGGACACGCTGTCAAACACGGCGTCGACCGCGACGTTGGTCAGACGCTTCTGCTCGCCGAGGGGGATGCCGAGCTTGTCGAAAGTCTTCAGCAGCTCGGGGTCGACCTCGTCCAGCGACTTCTTCTTCTCCATAACCTTGGGCGCGCTGTAGTAGGACACCGCCTGGTAGTCGATGTTTGGGTACCTGTTGTCGCTCCAGTCGGGCTCCTCCATGGTCAGCCACTTGCGGAACGCCTTCAGGCGGAACTCGAGCATCCACTCGGGCTCGTTCTTCTTGGCGGAGATCAAGCGGACGGTGTCCTCGGACAGGCCGACGGGGATGGTGTCCGTCTCGATCTCCGTCTTGAAACCAGCCTTGTAGGGCTTGGCCAGCATCTTCTGAATCTTGTCAACCTGAGGGCGAGGATCGGAGACGGGGGACGGTCAGAATTGGATCAAAGACGGTCGTGACGTCGGGACGGGGAACGGACGTGGTGTTGAAAACGCGCGATCGACCACGGCGCGCGGAAAAGGGGGTCCGCGCGACCCGAGGGAAATATCTCGCTCGCACGAAAAACTCGGCCACGTCGCTCGGCAACCTCGGGTCGTCCGTTGGATTCGCGGGTGTGGGTAAGGTCGAGGTCGCGTATCGCGCGCCTCGGCGACTCACCTCCTCAGCCTTGGCATCCTTCTCCTCGACGGGATCCGAGATGGCCTCCGCTCGGGGCGCGACCGCCGCGGACCTGCGGCTCCTCACGCGCTCCCGCTTGAGCCTCCCACCCACAAACTCCCTGGCGCCCAGCCTCGCGGCGGGGGCCTTCGCCGCGACCCGACCCGCGCGGTTTCCGCACCGCGTCGACGCGCCCGCGGCGGTAATCGCTCCGGAGAGTGCGACCGTGGATGACGCCATGGTTCACTACACTTGCGTCACTCCCGAGGGTGCGCGCGAAGAGATGGAGGGCCCTCGCAGCCGCAAATTGGTGACGACTGCTTATCCGAGAGATTTCCGGCATCGGCAACCTGCATTGATTCGAGAACGAGGGTTCATTTATCACACACAGTTTCTTGACTGGGCAAACAGTTGTTCTTTGGAGATGACGCGAAAGTGACCCTCGGCGACGGGAAGAGGCGTTTCCCTTCCCACTCGATCAAGCGAGGGGACCGCACCCACGCGTCGGATCCGATGGAACCCCTCAACGCCATGTCCGCCGCGGACGCCGCGGACGCGTTCGTGAAGTGCTGCGGATCGCCCGAGTTCGGTCGTCGCATGGCGGCGGCGAGGCCGTTCGCCAGCTTCGACGACGTGCTGGCGACGAGCAGGAAGGTTTGGTACGACTGCCCCGCGGAGGAGTGGGAGCTGGCGTTCAAGGCGCACCCGAGGATCGGGGACGTGTCAGCGCTCAAGGAGAAGTTCGCATCCACCGCCAACTGGTGCGAGGGTGAGCAGTCGGCGGCGCAGGCGAGCATGGACGATGCGACCATCAACGAGCTCGCGGAGTGGAACAAGAGATATGAGGAAAAGTTTGGAAGGGTCTTCCTCATCTGCGCGTCGGGCAAGCCCGCGGACGTCATCCTCGCCGCGCTCAAGGAGAGGTACCCAAACGAACAGGACGTCGAGCTCAGAAACGCCGCGGACGAGCAGCAGAAGATCACAGAGATTCGCCTCGAGAAGCTCCGGGCAGACCTCACGGCTAAGCTTTAGGAGTCGACGAGGGTTCACCTTTGTTTTTAGTAAGAAGTCGAGCCCTGTCTGTCGCCCCTCACACGTGTGCGCCGCGAAGTGAAGTGGGTGGACGATCGTCCGCTCTCCGATATGTCGGACCGTCGCGCGCCTTCCGAGGGTATCGGTTCGGGTGAACCCCCACCGCGATGGACGAAAAACCTCCCGAACGCGCCGACCGTCCGAGCCCTCGTCCTCGTCACCGCGCTCAAATTGCTCATGGTGCCGTGCTATCGCAGCACCGACTTCGAGGTGCATCGCAACTGGCTCGCGTTGACTCACTCCCTGCCACCCGGTGAATGGTACACGGAGAACACGTCGCAGTGGACCTTGGACTATCCCCCTCTGTTCGCGTGGTTCGAGCGCGCGCTCGCGTCCGTCGCCGCGCGTGTCGATCCCGGAATGTTAACCATCAGTGTCGATCCCTACGAGTCGTTCGCGACGGTCGTGTTCCAGCGGTGCACGGTGATGGCCGCCGACCTCGTGCTGTTCTGTGGGGTGCTATGTCAGACGTCTCCATCGCTGCTGGGCCCGTCTTCGCGATCGGGAATCTCGTCGCGCGCGCTCGCGTTGACGCTGGTGGCGTTCTCGCCCGCGCTGCTGATGGTGGACCACGTGCACTTCCAGTACAACGGCATGGTCATCGGCCTGCACGTCTGCGCGTTAGCCGCCGCGCACGCCCAACGACCCGTGCTCGCGGCGGTGCTGTTCTCGGTGCTGGTCCACACCAAACACATCTTCGCGTTCGCGGCTCCAGCGATGGCGGCGCACCTCCTCGCGCATCACGCCGTCGCCGAGTGGCGCTGGGTCGGGTCCATCAACCGGGCGGAAGCCTGGTGGCGCGTCGTCGCGTTCGCAACGTCCGCGTTCGTCGTCACCGCGGTATCGTTCTACCCGATATGGCGCGCGGGGACGATGGGGGCCATGCTCACGCGGTTGTTCCCGTTCGGCAGAGGTTTGTCCCACGCGTACTGGGCGCCAAACTTTTGGGCGCTGTACAACTTCGCCGACAAGTGCGCGCTGGCGCTCGTAAGGCGAGTCGGTCTGGGTACGTATTTCCCGGCGCCCGTGGGGTACATGACGGGGGGAATGAGCGGCCACGGGGGAACGGGCACGCAGACGCACGCGGTGCTTCCCACCATCACTCCGAAGATTGCGCTATTCGCCGTGTTGGTCTCGATGGGCCCCGGTTTGGTCGAGCACGTCACGACGCGGTGGCCGAAGGACAGGTCGACGTCGTCCCGGGGCTGGCAGCTCGAGCGACACATACATCTACTGCGACTCACGGCGCACGTCACGCTATGCTCGTTCATGTTCGGGTGGCACGTGCACGAGAAGGCGTCGCTGATGGTCACCGTCCCGATGGCCATCGCCCTCGCGCTCGACGACGCGAACCTCGGTGGGGAGGATGGAGCGCGACGGTTCGCATTCCACGCCGGGGAATACATCTTCGTGTCCACCGTGGCGAACTACGCGGTGTCACCCTTACTGTTTCAGCCCAGGGAGTGGCCGATCAAAACCCTCATGCAGGTCATCGGTTTGGTGGTGACCAGAGGC